>Ga0302267_10000228_pt1 | contig 73687 bp, 74 predicted proteins | sample III_Bog_E1_3_FD_194555 | JGI IMG/M metagenome (GOLD analysis project Ga0302267, IMG submission 194555) | Peat permafrost microbial communities from Stordalen Mire near Abisko, Sweden - III_Bog_E1_3 | ecosystem: Environmental > Terrestrial > Soil > Wetlands > Peat | place: Sweden: Abisko...
GGACATCGCCGTGGCGGCGAGCCGGACGGTCCCGCTCGTGTTGACGGTCGAGGACGGCCAGTGGGCCGACGACGAGAGCCTCGTGTGGGTCGATCACCTCCTGGCGCGTGCCGGCGGACGGAGCGTGTGCGTGCTCGCGCTGATGCGCCCGACGCCGCGCGAGGGGCGGACGTGGTTCGAGGGGCGCGATCACGTCCAGGTGGAGCTGCGCCCGCTCTCGAAGAAGACGGTTCGCGCGATCGCGCGGGCGATGCTGGGAGACCGCGCGGAGCGTGAGGGGGGAGAGCAGATCGCCGAGCTCATCGCCGCCCAGGCCGGCGGATCGCCGCTCTTCGCGGAGGAGCTGGCGCGGCTGGCCGCGAGCGGGCGGGACGCGACGAGCGCCCCGACCATCGAGGCCGCGATCCAGGTCAACCTCGACGCGCTCGACGATCAGGTGCGCGCGGCGGCGTCGTTCCTCGCGGTGTTCGGCCTGCGTGGCTGGGACACGGGCCTGTCTGCGCTCGGCGTGGCGAACGCGGCCGACACGCTGCGGGCGCTCGGCACGAGCGAGCTCATCGTCGAGCAGGCGTCTTCGCGCTTCAAGGACACGCGCGAGTGGGCGTTCAAGCACGCGCTGATTCGCGAGGTCGCGTACGCGGCGCTCGGGGAGTCGGCGATGCGCGAGGCTCACGCGCGCGCCGGGAGATGGCTCGCGAAGATGGGAGAGGACGACGCGACCGTCGCGCGCCACCTCGAGCTCGGCAAGGAGTCCACGCTCGCCGCCTCGTACCTCGAGAAGGCCGCGCGTCGTGCGCTCGCGACTCACGCCCTCGCGGACGCCGTCTCGCTCGCCGAGCGGGCTCTCGCGTTCGCGGAGGACAAGCCCACCCAGTTCGTGCGCGCGCAGCTCCTCGACGAAGCCTGGATGCGACAGGACGCGCGCGCCGGGGAGCGAGACAGCGCCGTACGTGCGATGGCCGAAGCCGTCTATGACACCGCGAGCGAGGTGCGAGCGAACGGGGCGCGCGTTCGGTACGAGGACGCGTGCGGCGGAGACGCCGGTACCAGCGCTCGCCTGAACGACGTCCTCAAGCTCGCGCAGGACGCGGGCCTCGTCGACGAGGAGGCGCGGTGCGCCGCTGCGCTCGCCGCGAGGTACGCGTTTGCGGGCGAGCTCGGTCGCGCGCAGGCGGTCGCGAACGGGCTCCTCGCGCTCTCGCAGAAACACGCGATCGCCGGCGGGACGGTCGACGCCTGGCAGACGCTCGCGGTCGTCCACCAGGCGCGCGGCGAGGTGGGCGCAGCGCTCGATGCGCGCAGGAACGCCGTGCGCGCGGCGAACGAGGCGAGCCTGAAGGCGCGCGAGGCGACGCTCACGATCAACATGGGCTTCGCCCTCACGACGCTCGGCGCCCGCACCGAGGCGCGCGACGCGATCCTGCGCGGCATCGCCATCGGCCAGGAGGTCGGCTCCCCCGGCACCGTCCGGCACGGGCAGATGAACCTCCTCTGCTGGACGTCGACCTTCGGCGCCGACAGCGAGCTCGATCACCTGCTCGCCGAGCCGCGGGCGACGGCCGATGCCGCCATCTCGGGCAGCTGGGTGTCGCAGGATCGTGCGACCCTGGGCGTCCTCTTCTACCGCGGCGTGGAGCTCCTGCTTGGCGACTCACGCCAGCAGGCAGAGAGCGCACGCACGCTCCTGAAGGCCGCCGCGCAGGGGTATCGCGCGACCAACATGCTCGACGTGCTCCCGGTCGCGCTCGGACGTCTCTCGGAGGCCGAGCGTCGCTGCGGCGATCCCGAGAAGGCGTACGCGCTGGCCCGCGAGGCCGCGGACCTCCTCGACCACGGCTCTCCGAGCTTGCTGAACGAAGCGCCCGTGTTCCTTGCGCTCCATGATGCAGCCGTCGCGCGCGGCGAGGCCGAGGAGGCCCGGAGCGCGATCGCCCGGGCCATCCCTCGGCTCGTCAAGCGAGTACGGAGCCTCGCAGGCACGAACTACGCGCGCGCGTTCCTCACGCAGCTCACGATCAACGCGGGGCTGCTCTCGGCGGCGGAGGAGTACTCGCTCTTGCCGACGGAGATCGTGAGCATCCTCGAGCGAGGCGCCGCGTAGCGCGTCTTTCCCGGCAGCGACCGTCAGGCGTTGAACGCCTGCAAGGTCTCGAGGGACACGCGCTCTTCTCCGGAGGGGACGAGGAGCCCATCTCCCGTGGTCTCGGCCAGGAGCACGGTGATGTTGTCTTCCCCGCCGCGCGAGTTCGCGAGATCGATGAGCCTCGTACATGCCGCCTCGAGGCTCGGGCTCGAAACGAGGACGCCGCGAATCTCGTCGTCCTTCACCGCTCCCGAGAGCCCGTCCGAGCAGAGGAGGAGCCAGTCTCCGCGACGCAGCGTGAAGCGGTTCATCGCCACGACCACGTTCGGCTTCGTGCCGATCGCTTGCATGATCACGTTCTTGAACTGGAACGTCTCCGCCTCCTCTCGCGTCAGAGTCCCGGCGTCGAGCATCAGCTGGACACAGCTCTGATCGTGCGTCAGCTGGATGAGGCGGCCCGACCGCAAGACGTAGGCGCGCGAGTCACCGACCTCGGCGACGTACGCGCGCGTGCCCTCGACGAGCACGGCGGTGAGCGTCGCGCCCATCCCCTTGCGGCCCGACCCGACCGCGACATCCCAGACCTTCCGGTTGGCCCGCTCGACGCTCGAGGTGAGGGCCCGCTCGGCGGTGCTCGGCGGTCGCTCGCTCAACCCGCGTCGGAGCGAGTGGAGCGTCAGCGCGCTCGCGACCTCGCCAGCCTGGGCGCCGCCCATACCGTCGGACACGGCGAGCAGCACACCGTGCTTGCCCACTTCGAGCTCGGCGGGCCGTTGCATCGCGTGGATCGGCTGGGACACCATCAGGTCGGCGACGACGAAGGCATCCTCGTTGTTCGTCCGGACCTTGCCGACATCCGTGCGCCCGTAGACCTCGAGACCAACGCCGTGGGTTCTCATGATGCCTCCTAGTGAGCACGGGGCGTGCCGCACGCCGGACACGTGATGCGCACGTGAAGCGCGAGGGGGGAAACACGTTGATGAGGCACACCTGTGGGAGTGTGGCGGAACAGATCTATTCTCGCTGCGCCAGCTCCAGGCTTCGCAGCGTGTGGAGCCCCGCCGCGTTCGTGACGTTGGCGAAGCCGCTGCGGCGGAGCTCGTGGACGGCCCTGGCGCCGGAGCGCCAGCTGTGGGCGAAGACGACGACCGCGGGCGCGTCCTTGAGCGCCTCGTTCGCTTGCCCTTGAAGCGCATCGAGCGGGAGGCTGACGGCGCCGCGAGGATGGCGTCGCGCGAACAGGCTGGGGCTGTCGACGTCGACCAGGACCGCCCCGCGGGAGAGCCATCTGTGCGCCCGCCGGATGCGTACGACGTAGTGATTGAAGAGGGCTGCGCCGGTCGTCAGCAGCGCCACCGCAATGAGGAATCCGGCCCACGCAGCAGCCATCGCTCACCTCCGTACGTCTCGTTGTCGTGCAATTCACGAGCCAGCGCGGGTGCCCGACGGGACCTCTAGAGGCGCAGAGTCACATTGGTGACGATCCGGTCATCGCTCTTCACGAGGTCCGGGGCGAACGCCGGCCCGACCACGCTTCCCGCCGTTGCCGCCGTGCCGTCCGCGCCGTTTCCGGTGATGCCTGCGGCGCCGCTGAAGAAGGGGACGTTCGCGCCGCGGTGGGCATACTCGAGGCGCCAGAGCAGCCACGGGCTGGGGAGGTAGTCGAGCGTCGCCGTCGCTCCCGCGCCGAGGAATGGCTTGGTCGCGTCGGGGAGCGTGTACGGGCTCCCGATCGGGAGGTTGTTCGTCACGGCGCGGGTCTGGTCGTAATAGAAGTCGCCGCGCAGAGTCATTGCCCAGCCGTCTCCGAACTCCGTCCGATGCGTCAGAGAGTACCCCGTCATCGGCCCGCTCGGCGCCGTCGTGCGCTCCTGATAGCCGAGGTCCGCGACGATGCAGAGCGCCGAGCTCGTGACGAAGCCCGTCGGTCTCTTGAAGTATTGAAGCTGCGCGTAGTTGTCCGTGTAGTAGCGAATCGCTCCGGCGTCGGCCGCCTCGGTCTGGCCGATGTAGACGATGTTGGCAGCGACGAAGCGCTCGGTCGGGCGCCAGTTGAACAGGTAACCGCCCGACTTGGCCTCCTGCCACTGCCCGTAGGTCTGCCAGCCGTTCACGACCCAGAGCTCGAGCTTCACGTTCGACGTGAGGTAGGCCTGCGCCCGCCCGCCGTAGAAGTAATACGGAGTGAAGTCCGAGACGAACGGGTGAGTGTAGTTCCAGTTCTCTTGCGGGAGATAGCTCTCCATTCCCATGTACGAGGGGAAGACGCCGAACTCGAGGTTCACGCCGTGCAGCACGTGGAAGTGCCAGCCCGCCGAGGCTGTGCGGACGGCCTGGAGCGCTTCGTTCGCGAGAAAGAAGCCGCGCTTCACGGTCGTGTCCTGGCCACTGACGGCCTGGACGAAGTCGCCATACTGGAGGCTGAACTGACCGATCGGCCCTCCCTTCGCGGTGTCGATGGCGTTCGGTGGGAGCTCGATCCCGATCGACGCGAGGTTCAGGCCGATCTCGTTGTGACGTGGCGCAACCGTCGTGGGGAAGATCGTGTGGTCGATCGGCTGATGGAACTGGAACGCATAGAAGACGTCGACATACAGCGAGAGGATGGTCGGGCCGACATGGAGCAACGAGTCGGGTTGGCGGTTGGAGCCGTTCAGCCAGGTGAAGTCTTTGCCGGCGAACGGAGGCTCGCGGAGGTCGAGCGCCTGGGGGCTCGCGGGCGTTGCCGGCACGGCGGCGGGGGTCGCGGAGGGGACCGCCGCGGGCGGGGGATCGGCGATAGGCGTCACGGGAAGCAGTGGAGGAGGGTCGGCGGCCTGCGCGCTCATGCTGGCGAGGAGGATGAAGCTCGTGATGCCGACCACCGCGCGCTTCGTCGTGATTGCCCTCATGGGTCGACGACCAGCGTCCCGAACGCCGCAGGGACGTGAAAGTTGGGGCTCGCGGTCCTGGGCGGGCTCCACGCGAGGTACAGCCTCGGGCTCGCCCCCTCCATGCGGTACAGGGCGAGAGGCAGGTGCGCGCCCGCGACGAGCGCCGCCACGAGCTCGGGAGCCGTCAGCTCCGCTTCGATCGTCGCCGTGTGGGTCGCCGCGTTCTGGGTCGTCGCGATTCGTGCGCCGCTCGACCAGGTCGTGTCGCCGTGGCCGCGCGCGTCGATCGACACGTCGAGGAAGTGACCAAACGGGCCGATCTCCGTCTCGAAGTAGCGGTGCGGGTCTGCCGGATGCGGCGTCAGGAACAGCTCGACGCAGTCCTCATCGTACAGCCGCGCGCGGGGTGCGTCGGTGGCGCGCGTGTGGTCGGTGTGGAGACCGGCCCCCGAGAGCTCCCAGAGGACGTAGAGACCGCTCTTACCGCTCGCGCGCGAGTAGAGGAACCGCGCGCGTGTGACGACGCCGGTGGACGCCGCCGCATAGTCCGTCTCCCAGCTCACCGGTGTAGCGCGCGACCAGGCGACATCGTCACCGTTTCCATCGAGCGCGATCACGTCGTCTCCGAGCGGTGAGGCGTGCGCGACGGGGCGATCGTCGACGCTGGCGCTCTCGACTGCGGGGTGTGCGAAGCCCAGCGCGCCGATGCCTGCCGGCGTCAGCTGCGAAGAGTCGTCCGAGTGGATGGTGAACCCCGCCATGCCGACCAGGTGAGCCGGCCGCGGCGACGACAGGAGGCTCGCGCCATCTCCCGTGACCGCGGCCTTCGCGATGTCGACGCCGAAGCGCCTCGCCGCGGTCTCGAGCAGTGGCGAGGTTCGATGCCCGCCCAGCTCTCGCGCCACGTCGGGGCTGTTCCAGAGGCCGAGGAGCTCGGCGCCCACGCGATCGACGCGAATCGGGTTCGTTCCTCCCACCGCGAAGCTCTCGTGGCTCGGCCATAACCTCCCGAAGCCATCGCCCCCCATCGCAGGTGCCCCTTCGGCGAGCACGACGTCCGGCGCCTCGACCTCGAGCACGTCGGCGATGCGCTCGGCGAACACCTCGAGCGACGCGACATACGCCTTCCGGTCCATCTTGCCGGCCTTGAGCAGCGGATCGAGCTCACGATGCATCCGCCACTTCTGGTGGAAGGCGGGTGATGCGTCGGACAGGTCGACGGTCCCCTGCATCCCTTTGATCGACATCGAGAACACCGCGTAGCGGTGCGCCTTGATCTTCGGGAGGGAGATGAACATGCCGTGCATGAGCGTGTCGGCAAGGATATGCGGCATGAGCAGCGTCGGGACGTGCGTCGCCTCCATCCCGGACACCGCGAGCGGCGCGCCGGGCTTCTCCCCCACGACGTCGAAGACGCCGTCGTCATCCATTGCCACGAGCGGGATGTGCTCCTCCTCCGCCATCTTCGCATACCCGGTGACGTGTACGAGCCGCTCCCAGTCCGCGTGCGTCGCACCCCAGCCCTCGGCGATCGTGATGTGGTCGTGGCCACGCGCGACGAGGCAGCGGATCACGCCGCGGACGAACTCAGGGTCGGTGATGCGCCCCCTGACCCCGTCGTCGCCGCCGCTGGAAGAGGCTTGCTTGAACCACTCGAAGCCGCCGATGTTCGGTTTGAGCAGGATCGGCGTCTCTCGCGCACGTATGGGTACGACGGCCTCACACAGCCGCTTGCCGAGATCGAACGCCGCGTGCGCGTCATGGCTCTGCAGCACGACCACGGCGGAGCGATCGGCTGCGAGGCGCGCGCGATGTTGCGTGCGTAGCGCCGCGCCGTCCACGACGGCTGTTGGCGGCGGAACGAGCGCGTTCGCGTCGCCCGCCGTCGTTGGCGACGCGTGGGTCTCGACGTCTGGAGACGTCGACGCGCTCGGAGCGGGCCGCGTCGCCGGGGGTTCGGGTGCGGCGGACGCCGTCGACGACGCCGTTGCTGCGAGGTCGCGCCGATCCGCGCCGCGACACCCCACGACGATTCCAGCGAGTATCAGCGCGCCCATCGGGAACCCAGTACGGGCTCTCAGGGGTGGGGACTCTGACGTCGGACGGAGGCGTTCATCTTCGCTGCACTGCGTGCCAGACACTTTCCGGTATCACTCCGTAGACCCACGTGTGCTTCGCAAGCTCCGTCACCTCAGTTGGTGACGGCGCCGATCCAGAACGTCGAGACCTCGCCGATCGTGCTGTAGATGAAGTACGGCGAAATTCCCAGGAGGCTCGTCGGGCCAGCCTGGAGCGCCGTGATCTGCACCGTGAGCGTCAACCCGTTCAGCCCCTCCGCTGCTCCCACGATCTTGAGGTCGAGGTAGGCGGGGTTCTGGTACGCGACCCCGTAATCGAGGAGCTGGACGGTCCATGGACCGCTCGTCGGCGCGTCGCTGACGAGGTCGAGGGTGACGGTCGCCGTATGACCGACCGGGATCTGCGTGCCGAGCGTCTGGTAGGTCTTCCCCTGATCGACGAAGTCGACCTCCGTCGACTCGGGCACGGTGTTGAAGTAGGCGCCCTCGCCCGCGATCACGGGAACGCAAGGGTCGTTGCCAGCCAGCGCGGCCGCGTTCGACCAGACTCGCTGGACGAGGAACGCGCTCATCGCGGGCTCGGTGGGGTGGACGTTTGCGTCGAGGAGGAACGAGCACATGTCGGCGACCTCGCCGTTTCCCAGCGTGAGCTGCCAGACGAAGTGATCGGTGTCGACCCCCGCGTACGACGGAACGGTCGGGTTCGGATCCGTGGCGGCCTCGATGAGCTCGTGGCTCGTCGCGACCGTGACGAAGTCGATGCCGCTGAGATCGTTGAACGTCGCGCATCGCGGGATGACCGCGTACGCGACCGTGCCGCCGTTCGAGAGCATGAAGCTCGAGTGGTACCCCCCGAAGCCCGCGCAGCTCTCGCCGAGGGTGTCCGCGCTGATGGACGTGCCTGCGGGGTAGAAGAGGACATAGATGACGTCGGGCGGCGGCATGGCGCTGGGGTTCGCGGCCTGCGACCCCGCGTCGACGTCCGGCCCGAGCGCCCGATAGCGAGGGTCGGTCGAGATCGCGCTCGCGAGGAACTGCTGGATCTCGGCGTCGGTGATGTTCGAGCCCGGCGACGTGCTCTCGACGACGAGCGACGTCGTCGTAGCCGGGCCGACACCGTACTCCGTGCCGATGCTCGACCAGTAGTCCGACGCCCCGATGGCCGACATGAACGCTTCGATCTTCGCGCCGAGCGTCTCCCCCGGAAACACGACCGGGACGAAGAGCGCGCTCCCGACGACCGCAGCGCCGTCGTCGCTGACCTGAGGCACCTCGAAGGAGAATGCGGGGTACGTCGCATCGGCGGGGACGCTGGCGTCGAACCCCGCGTCGATCGAAGCGCTGACATCGGCTCCGGCATCGGGGACGCCCAGGTGAGGAGGGACGTGACCGCCCGCCTCTACAGGCGGCGGCACCACGTGTCCGGTGTCGGCGAGAGCGTCCTTCGACGGTGGCTTCGATGCGTCACCCTTTCCGTGCGAAAGCGTCAGCCTCGCGTCGGAGCTCGCATCCGAAGGCCCCGCGGGCACGTCCTGACCTCCCCCGCATCCTGTCGCACCGGTCACGAAGACGGAGCACCAGGCGAGCATCGCAAGCCACCCCCATTTGCGCGACGTCACGCGTGTCAGCGTACGAGTTGCCCGCTGGCCCGGGTCAGAAATGCGCCCGTGGGACGCTCTTGGTGACGATCTGAGACCACGGCGCTCCACCGCTCTCGAGGCCTGCGCGATAGAGAGCTGTCCCCGGTGGCGAGAGCTCCGTGAGCTCGATCGTCTTCGCGCCGGCCTGAGCCGCGAGTCGTCGGCCGAGCGCGATGATGGGTGCAACGACGATTCCCGCGTAGAGCGCCGGATCAGCGGCGAAACGACCGAGCACCGCCCGCTGTCCGGCACGAAAGGGGGGGTCGAGGGGGCTCACGGCGAACGTGGCCGACCCTCGGACACGTCCGTGGGCATCGACGGCGACGAGCTCGGCGGCGCGCGGTGCAGGTCCCGACCACGGCTGACCTCCGTCCGTGAGCTGGACCGCGATTGCTGCCACGGTCGCAGCGTCCACGGCGCGCGGAGGATCATAGCGTGGATCCCCGAGAGCACGGCGCCGAGCCGCGAGGGTCGAGTCGAGGATGCACAGCGCGAGCGCATCACGCGGGTCGGCCTGGCGTGCGGTGAATGAGTCCGCCGCGCTTGCGCGCAGCGACGCGGGCACCTGCGCGCCGTCGTCGCTCGGGGCCTGGAGCGACCAGGACACGGGTCGATATCCGAGCTTCGCGTAGAAGGCCCGCGCAGGGTTCAGCTCGAGCACCTCCGCGCCGAGGACGAGCGGCACGTCCCGCGTGAGGCACGCCGCAGCGCTCGACAGCTCCCGGAGAAGCTCGCGTCCGGCGCCGTCCGTGCGTGCCCAGGATGTCACGATGAGCGACCGGACCTCGCACGTATAGGGCGTCTGCGGGTCAATCCCTTGACGCTCCACCCACCCTTCGACCTGACCGGCGACGGTGCCGTCGACGGTCGCGATCAGGTGCAGATGCCGGCCGAGGACGGGCTGCCCTCCTCGCGTTCGGGCATCATCGTCGAGACGACCGCTGAGCTTCTCGTACACGCTCGCGTCGCGACATCCCGCGTACCCCCCCCACACCTCGTGCGCGTCCCAGAGCTCGCGCCAGAGCTCGGCGATCGCACGCCCTTCGCCCGGCCGTGCGGCGCGGACGGTGACGCAGGGCTTCTGGGTCACGGCGGCCATGGCAACCCCGCGTCCGGAGGAAGGTCGAGCTGGATGTCCTCGAGGGTAAGGCCGACCGGCGGTGCGGTCATCCCCGCGTCCGCTCGGAGGCCTGATGCGAGCGCGCGCGCGACCGCCCCATCGCCGCGATTTCCCCGCGCGACGTCGACCAGCGTGCCGACCAGAATGCGCACCATGTTGTAGAGGAACGCGTTCCCCTCGAAGACGATCTCGAGGATGCGCGGGTCGTCACCGTCGCGTACCTCGGCGCGCGTGATCGTGCGCACCGTGCTGGTGCGTGCGTCGTGCGCCGAGCGGAACGCGCGAAAGTCGTGCGTTCCGACCATGGCGCTCGCCTCGCGGAGCAGCCGCTCCGGGTCGAGCGGCCAGCCGACGCGCCAGGAACGCAGGTGCCATAGAGGATCGCGCACACGGTCTCTCAGGATCCGGTAGACGTAGCGCTTGTGCCGCGCCGCAAATCGCGGCTCGAACTTCGGCGGCACGGCCCGCGCTTTCCTGACGCATACGTCGTCGGGCAAGTGTTGATTCACGGCGAGCACCCAGCCTCGCGGCGGGACCTCGACCGTAGAATCGAACGCTGCCAGCTGGCGCGTCGCGTGGACTCCCGCATCCGTGCGGCTCGTGCCCCGCACCGACGACGCCCGCGGATCGACGGCGCGGATGGCGCCGGAGAGCTCTCCCTGGACGGTTCGCATGCCGTCCTGGGATGCCCAACCATGGAAGCTCGTGCCGTCGTACGCGACCTCGAGCAGCACTCCGAACCGTGCTTCGTCGCTGTGCACCGTAGACCTCCTGGACCGGGGTCCGCTCGCTTCTGCTCAGCCGGACGCTGGATGAACGTCGCTCGACGCGTCGTGCGGCGCGTCGTGCGCCGAGTCCTTCAGCTCCACGTCACGGGCAGCGTCGGAGGCGGTCCCGTCGTGGGTGCTTCCGTCGTGAGGCTGCGTCGCGTCCGGCATGCTCGCGTCGTGTCCTCCTCCCGCATCGTGGCCCGAGTCCGCCGGAGGCGTGCTCGTGTCCATGGGCGTGACGACGTCGCCCGGAGCGCCGTCGGTCGCGGCGCCGTCCGTCTGGGCGTCCGCGCCGGCGTCTGCGGTCGGCGGTCGCGACGCGTCGAACACGGTGGGCTGCGCCACGCACTGCTGGCCTGCGCACACGCCGGAGAGACAGTCCTCGTTCCGGATGCAGGGCTCGCCGAGCCCTCTCGTCACGTCCGCGCATCGGACTGACGCGACGAGCGCGATGAGCCCAAGGCTGGCGACGAGCGCTCTGGTTGCGGATGCGCTGGACATGAACGCGGGCTCAGCCGTGCGTCGCGTCGTGCGCGGCGTCGTGCGCCGCCTCATGAGCGGCGTCGTGGGCCGCCTCATGAGCGGCGTCCTGAGAGGGCGCCGACGCATCCACCGGAGCATCTACGCCGCTGTCTGCCGTCGCATCCATGCCTGCGTCTGCGGCAGAGTCCGCGCTTGCGTCTGGGTGTGTGCCGTCCAGCCGTGCGTCCGCGGGCGTGCTGACGTCGGGACTTGCCTCCGGCCCAGCTTCGACCCCCGGCCCGCACGACGCGGCGGCCTCCCCCGAGCAGTTCGGTGTTTGCCCGTCGACGCAACCCGGCATCACGCCCGCAGCGGCGATGGCCACGAGCGTCACCGTCGCAGCAATCGCGGTCGCTGCCGCTCCGATCGTCATCGAGGTCACGCGGTGGAAGCGAGAAAACGAGAGTGTCAGCCTGTTGCCGAAGAACGCCATCGCCGTCGACTCTACCCCGTCAATGTGCTGGAAGCAGCTTCATCGGTACGTTGACCGACACGCAGCCGCCGGTTGGGGAGGGGAGGCGCGAGCCCTGCCGGAACTTGTTGGCGATGCACGCAGCAACGCTCGGGTTGGCGATGTCGCTGGATTCGACCCCCGCCGCGCAGACCGTCCCGTTGCCGCTGACACGAACGCTGATGACGACCTGCCCCTTGAGGGTCGGATCCTGAGCGAGCGCCTCGTCGTAACACTTGTGCGCCGTCTTCGCGCGGAACGCGAGCGCGCCCTGAAGGTCGCTGCCTGCGCTGCCATTGCAGCTCGTCTGCGCGCAACCATCTCCGCCGCTCCAGACCGCGGGCGCCGGCTTCGGCCCGCCCGTGTCGGGGGTGGCGTCGGGCACGGAAGGGGGAGGCGGCGGGATGTCGATCGGGTCCACGTGCGGCGCATGCGCGGCCACGATCGCGGCCGAGGCGGACGGCGACGGGGCGGGCAGCGGCAGCTCCTGCGAGCGGCGCCAGAAGAATAGCCCTGCCATGCCGCCCCCAAGGAGCAGCATGATGATGGCGTACTTCCCCGATCCGGAGTCGACGGGGGGAGGCCGGAGAGACGACGGGGGAGAGGACGGCGGAGGTTTTGTGCTCATCGTTGGGTCCGCCGGGGCCACGTCCGGCCAGAGTCCGCGACTATACACGGGCAGCCTGGGACTCCATCATCTTTGCGGAAATGGGGTGGTCGCGCGATAGAACGAAAGGCACGTGTCCCCGTAGCGGCGGGTCTCCGTGAGCGAAACCTTCGGAAGCTCTGGCGCCGTGTCGGCCTTCGAATGCTCGAGGACGATGCAGGCGTCGTCCGACAGGAGGGCGACCGGTCCCTCGAGGAGCTTGGCGATGGCACGGACCGCGTCGCCGTCCGTGACGGCGCTGTACGGAGGGTCGGCGAAGACGACGTCGAACGGGCTCGCACGCTCCACCAAGCTTGCCGCGCGTTCGACGGTCGTCGGAACGACCTTGATGAGCCGCTCCAACCCGAGCGCCCGCGCGTTGGTCTGGATGGCTTGCAGCGGAGGGCGGGCGGACTCCACCAGCAGCGCGGTCGCCGCGCCGCGAGAGAGCGCCTCGAACGCGAGAGCCCCCGTCCCGGCGTACAGATCGAGTACTCGGGCTCCGTCCAGCCGCCCGCCGAGGATCGCGAAGAGCGCCTCACGTACCCGATCCGAGGTCGGGCGAGTCGCATCCCCGCGCGGGGCCTCGAGCGTCCGAGAGCGATGCAGTCCACCTGTGATTCGCATGGGAGGTCGGGAGGTCGACGCGCCGTTTGCAGACGCCAAACAATCGAAGGTAGGCTGCGGCCCATGGGTCTCTCCCGCATCGCGTCACTCCTGGCCACTGCTTTCCTCATCCTGACCGCAATTCCTCGCATCGCGGCTGCCCAGGTCGCCCGATCGCAGTCGATCCACGTGCTCGCGATCGACTCGGACGACGCGGACGAGCAGGCCGAGGCCCTGACGAACGCCCTGCGGTCGCGCGTGCGCGAGACCGCGGGCTGGACGCTGCTCGAGACCACCCAGTCCCTCAGCATGCTCACCGCAGCGTTCCAGTGCCCGCAGCGCCCCGACGCGGCCTGCCTCGATCGCATCGGTGACAAGCTGAAGACCGACCAGTTCGTGTGGGGCGTGCTTGCGAAGGCTCCCGGGCACCAGGTCACCGCAGAGGTGCACTTCTGGGGCCGCGGCAAGCCGGACCGCTCGACGCGCGAGACCTACAGCGACAACATGAAGGACGCGAACGACGACAGCCTCAAGAAGGTCGCGCTCCAGATCTTCGGCAAGCTGCTCGGAATCTCCGGAGGCACGCTCGTCCTTCATGCGAGCGCTGACTCCGGCACCATCGTCGTCGACGGCGTCGCCAAGGGAGCGCTCGATCACGGTCGTGCCACCCTCGCCCTCCCTGCGGGGACGCACACCATCGAGGTGCAGGCGTCGGGGTTCGCGACCGCGAAGAAGGAGGTCACGATCGATCCGGCCGGCACCAGCCAGCTCGAGATCGTCCTCGAGTCTTCCGCGGCAGTCGCGGTCGAAGCTCCGCACAAGCCTCTCCCCGTTCGCAAGATCGTCGGCTGGAGCGCCATCGCCACGGGCGGAATCCTCGTCGCGGTCGGCATCGGCTTCGGCGTCAGCTACCTCAGCGATTCGAACGACCTGAACACGCAGCGGCAGGACAACTACACCGTGAACTCGAAGACCCCGGTCGCCGACCCGTGCGTGTCGACGCTCGCGAACATCCCGGCCGCCGAGCGCGGCTGCATGGACGTCAACGCCGCGCACTCCGCCGTGATCGGCGAGGTAACCACGCTCGCGATCGGCGGCGCGCTCGCCGCGGTCGGCATCTATCTGGTTGCCACCGATCACTCGTCGTCGGACGCAGCACCTCCCCCCACGGCGTCGGTGTTCTCGCATGTGCACCTGGTGCCCTCGATCGGCCCGAACAGCGGCTCGATGGTCGTGCTCGGCCGGTTCTAGGCCGTGACGGTCGAGCGTGCCTCGCGACACTTCAGCGGCGGGGCGATCCTCGTCGGCGCTCTCCTCGCGTGCGCGGCATGTGCGCCGGGCGGCTCGTCGAAGCGCGCATTCATCTCTGACGTCCACGCGGAGACCGAGCTCCTCGCCGCCGATCGCGCCTTCGCGCGCGACACGTCGGCTCGCGGCATAGAGGGCTGGGTCGACGCGTTCACGGAGGACGGTGTGCTGCTCCCGGCCGGTGAGCCCATCGCACGAGGAAAAGCGGCGATCCGGGAGGTGATGGAGTCGCTTCTGGCCGACCCGACCAACCGCCTCGAGTGGGATCCGGACCGTGCGTCGGTGAGCGCGTCCGGAGACCTCGGGTACACGCTGGGCCATACGACGATCGCCAAGGTCGGGCCAAGCGGCCAGCCCATCGTCCTCGCGAAGCTGAAGTACGTGACCGTCTGGAAGCGTCAGGCGGACGGGCACTGGAAGGTCGCGGCCACAGCAGGAACAGCCGATCCGTGAGCGTTCGCCTCGCGGTCGTGGGGGCCGGCGGACGCATGGGTTCGGCCGTGCTGCGGCTTGCCGGCGAGCGAGGGATGACGGTCGTGCGAGCGATCGGACGGACCGGCGCTCGCGAAGACACGGCCGTGCTCTCGCTCGGCGTGAAGCTCGAGACCGATGTCGACGTGCTCGCCTCCGGAGGGTTCGACGTGGCGATCGACTTCTCCTCGGTCGACGCGTTTCCGCGAGTGCTCAGGGGCGTCGTGGCGTCGGGCGCTGCGCTCGTGAGCGGCACGACGGGGCTCTCGGCCGAGGCGCTCTGCGCGCTCGACGAAGCAGCGCGCCATGTGCCCGTGCTCTGGGAGCCGAACCTGAGCGTCGGCGTGCACGTGCTAGGGAAGCTGCTGCATCAAGCGATCGCGGCGCTCGGTGACGGCTTCGATGTCGAGATCGTCGAGGCTCATCACAAGAACAAGGTCGACGCACCGAGCGGGACGGCCGTTCGCCTGGCGCAGATCGCGCGAGAGGCGGGCGCGGGGCCCGACCTTCGCCATGGCCGCGAAGGGCGACCGGGGGCTCGGACGAAGGCCGAGATCGGGGTGCACGCGGTGCGCGGCGGCGATGTCGTCGGTGACCACAGCATTCATCTGCTCGGTCTCGGCGAGCGCCTGGAGCTCGTGCACCGCGCGACGAACCGCGATGTCTTCGCACACGGCGCGCTGCGGGCGGCGGCGTGGCTCGTCGGGAGAGCCGCGGGTCGGTACACGCTCGCGAACGTGCTCGAGCCCGAGCCGTAGATCACGAAGGGCAGAGCCGGACCGACTGACGGCGGTCTCATCGGATCGCACTGTGACAATGGGCGACGCCGCGTCGCCGTCCAGCGGCCACAACTACGCGGGTCCTGGCGATAGGTCGGCGTTTCGAAGGGGCACGGGGGTTGCTCGGCACCGGGTGCGAGGAGGATCGCCGTGGACCCAATCTTCGTCCCATCGAGCTCCGCCATGCGGGCGGCGCAGCTCAGTTCCTTTGCTGCCGAGTGCGAGCGTGAAGTGGGGCGGAGCCTCACCACCGCCGAGGCGCTCCACGCCTTCTCGATCGAAGACCCGGGCCGCTTCTGGAGGTTATTTGTGGCGTGGTCCGGGCTCCTCGTCTCCGGCAAGCTGGACCCCGCCTGCGAGGGCACCTCCGCGGAACACGCCGTCTTCTTCCCGCGGCTCCGTCTCAGCTACGTCGAGAACGTGCTGCGCGGCGACTCCGCGCGGCCCGCGCTCACGGCGGTGCGCGAGGATGGGCACGTCACGCGCTGGACGCGCCGCGAGCTGACACGCAACGCGCTCGCAGTTGCGGCCGGCCTCGAGAAGCTCGGGGTCGGGCCCGGAGATCGCGTCGTCGCCGTCGCTGCGAGCAGCGCCGAGGCCGTCGCTGCATGCCTCGGGACGGCCGCCATCGGTGCCATCTGGTCGTCCGTCGCGCCTGATCTCGGAGCTCCTGCGATCCTCGCGCGCCTCGCGCAGCTCCGGCCGAAGGTGCTCTTCTTCCATCCCGTTCAGCACGACGGTGGCGCCGCGCAGGACCTCGGGCCGAAGATCGCGGAGGTGCGCGCGGGGTTGCCCACGCTCCTCGCATCCATCGCGCTCGAGGCGGACGGCGGGGTCACGGACGCAGACACGCTCTCGCTCACATCGCTGCTCGAAGCCGACCCCGAACGGAGCCTCGGCGACCTCCCGCGCTTCCCCTGGAGCCACCCGCTCTTCATCGCGTTCTCGTCGGGAACTACGGGGCGACCGAAGTGCCTCGTCCACAGCGCCGGCGGGACGCTCGTCGAACAGCACAAGGAGCACCGGCTGCACTCCGACCTCGGCCCGTCCGACAAGCTGTACTTCCACACGACCCCCGGCTGGATGATGTGGAACTGGCTCGTGTCGGCGCTCGCGTCGGGGACCGAAATCGTCCTCTACGAGGGCGCCATCACGCATCCTCGCCCCGACGCGCTCTGGGACCTCGTCGCGCGTGAGCGTGTCACCGTCTTCGGGACGAGCCCCGCGTTCCTGCAATACAGCCGGGACGCAGGCATGGTCCCCCGAGACGGGCACGATCTCTCGTCGCTGCGCGCCGTCCAGTCGACCGGGTCGGTGCTCAAGGACGCTCTCTTCCGGTGGGTCGTGGACGCGGTGAAGGCCGTGCCCGTCCAGTCCATCTCGGGCGGGACGGACATCATGGGCTGCTTCCTCCTCGGCCATCCGTGGCTGCCCGTCTACGCGGGCGAGCTGCAGTCGAAGAGCCTCGGGCTCGACGTGGCCGCGATCGGCGACGCGACCACGGGTGAGCTCGTGTGCAGGAACGCGTTCCCGTCGCGACCTATCGGTCTCTACGGCGACCGCTCCGGCGCGCGCCTGCACGAGTCGTATTTCGCTCAGAACCCCGGTGTGTGGACGCACGGCGATCTCGTCGAGTGGACGCCGCGAGGCACGGCGCGCATTCACGGCCGCACGGACGGAGTGCTCAACGTGCGCGGCGTGCGCATCGGCCCCGCGGAGATATATGCGGCTCTCGAGCCGATCGACGCGATCGCCGACGCGATGGCGCTCGAGCAGCGCGCCCCGGAGGAGCCCGACGGCAGCCGTCTCGTGCTCGCCGTCGTCCTTCGCGCCGGCAGATCGCTCGATAGGGATCTGCGCGCGCAGATTCGCCGGACGCTGGCCGAGCGCGGGTCGGCGGCGCACGTGCCCGAGGTCATCGTCGACGTCCCCGAGCTCGTGAAGACGCACAACGGCAAGAAGGCGGAGCGCGCGGCCCGCGACGCGCTGAACGGCGATCCCGTCAAGAACCTCGACGCGCTCGCGAATCCGGAAGCGCTCGATGCTCTCCGCCGCCATCCTGCGCTCGCACTGACGCCGACCACGACCGCGTCAGCTGCGACGGAGGCACCTCTCGGCGACACGGCTCACGCGGAGACCCTGCGGCGAGTCCTTGCGATCTGGCAGGAGGTCTTCGGTGCCGAGCACGTCGCGCCCGATGACGACTTCCACGAGCTCGGGGGTCACTCGCTGATGGCCATCTCGATCCTCGTCAAGGTGCACGCCGAGCTGGGAGTGCAGCTGCCCATGGGGGTCTTCCTCGGCGAAGGCGCCACCCCCGAAGGGATGGCCGGGCTCGTCCCCGACGTCGCCGCGCGCCAGGAGAATCGCTGCCTCGTTGCCATTCGTCCGACGGGGACGAAGCGTCCTGTGGTGTGGCTTCCGGGCGGCGGCGGTCTGAGCGCGATGGTGTTCCGCGAGGTGTCGCTCCTGCTCGGAGAGGACCAGCCGGTCTACGGCTTCGAGGCGCAGATTCCGCGAGACGGCGACGACGGCTCGGTGGAAGTCGAACGCGTCGCCGCGAAGTACGTGCAGGAGCTGCGCGCGACCCTCGCGGGTCCGTATGCACTCTTCGGCTTCTCGGATGGCAGCTTGATGGCGTTCGAGGTCGCCTGCCAGCTCGAGGAGGCCGGGGAGGTGGTCTCGCCGCTGGTGATCTTCGACGCGGACGCGCCCGTCCCGACGTCGGCCGCCATGCGCGCTCGTTTCATAGCTTACCGTCTCCGCTACCACGTCGCGAAGCTCCGTTGCGATCCCGCTGGCCACTCGAAGTTCCTGAGCGATCAGCTCCAGGCCCGCATCGTGCGGCCATCGTCGAACGGAGAGGTGGTCGCGGGACGGGACCTCTTCGACACGCTGAACCAGCGAAACAGGGAGGCGCTCGACCGCTACCGGAGCCGCCCGCTGCGGCTGTTTCCTCGGTCCATCACGGTCATCCTCGCGAGCGAGACCTGGCGCAGCGCGCTGCCGGCCGACATCGACCCGCGCCTCGCGTGGCGCTACCACGCTCATGGGGGGATCGACATCCACCACGTGCGAGGGACCCACCTGTCGATGCTCCGGCGCCCGGACGTCGAGCACCTCGCGGCGACGCTGCGTGGATGCCTGGACGCCGCCGAGACGTCCGTCACCCCGAGCTCGCGCTCGCCCGGGCACATCGAGCATCCTCCGCCGCTCGCCGCGCTGAACCGCCCCGACCGCTTTCACTACGCGGTCCGACTCGACTGCTTTCGCAAGGAGAACGCCGAGCTGGCCCCGGCTCGCGGCGAGCGGGTCATTCTGCTCGGCGACTCGCACGTCGAGGGCTTCGACAGCGCGTGGTTCCCGGGGCGCGACGTCGTCAATCGCGGCATCGGCTCCGACGCGCTCGACGCTCACGGCGCCATCGGGCTGCTCCACCGGTGGGACCGGTCGCTCCTCGGGCCCGATCCGTCACACGTCTTCGTGATGATCGGCGTGAACGACCTCGCCAACGGGTCGACGGTCAGCGAGTGCATCGCGCGCTACGAGGCGCTCGTCGCGTGCCTCGCGCGGGAGTATCCCGAGGCAATCGTCGTTTGCCAGACCGTGCCCCCGACGCGCGACGCGTACCATTACCTGAACGGATCGATCCTCCACTTCAACCGCGCGATCGCCGCTCGCCTCGGCGCGCGGGTGCTCGATCTCCACGGCAAGCTCGCCGACGGGCACGGCCTCGCCCGACGTTACAGTAGCGACGGGCTGCACCTCGGGCGCCTTGGCTACGCCGTCTGGAGCAACGAGATCCACGCCTTCATGGGGTGGCCGAGGTCCGAGCGTTTTCGCGGCCTCCCCTTCGCATGGGTCGCGCCGAGCTCTCGTTGACGGAGCTCCGAAGCGCGTCCACGCTTCGCCTCCTACGCAGCGCCGACGCGATACCGCTCCAGCGCCAGCCGGATGGCCGCGCGTGTCGCGTCGCTGGCGCGGACCAGCGGCCCCCGTACGGTGTCCGACATCCGGTCGGCGAGCGCGAGCGCGGCCTTCACCGGGCTCGGGTTCGACTCGATGAACATCACCTCGTGCACGGGGAGCAGCGAGAGGTGCAGGTTGCGCGCCTCCCCGATCCGTCCATCCTCCGCGAGCCGCACCAGCCGGACGATCTCCTTCGGCATCAGGTTGCTCGTGACGCTGATCACGCCCCGCGCTCCGATCGCCATCATCGGCAACGTGAGCGTGTCGTCGCCGCACATCACCGAGAGGCGGTCGCCGAAGCGTCGAACGAGCTCCTGCGCGCGGAGCACGTTCCCCGTCGACTCCTTCGTGGCGACGACGTTCGGCGCCTCGTCCTGGATGCGCGCGAGCGAGTCGGGGAGGAGGTCGACGCCGGTGCGGCCGGGGATGTTGTAGACGACGACCGGGCACGACACCGCGCGAGCGACGGTGACGAAGTGGCGCACGAGCCCGTCCTGCGTGGGCTTGCTGTAGTACGGGACGACGACCATCACCGCGTCCGCGCCCGCGTCGACGGCCGCCTGGCTGCGCTCGATCGTCGTGCGAGTCGCGTTCGTCCCCGTCCCGGCGATGACCTTCACCTTGCCCTGGACCCGCGTGACGACATGGCGAATGACCGTCGCCTGCTCCTCGTTCGACAGGGCTGGGCACTCGCCCGTCGTGCCGCAGGGGACGAGGCCGTCGACGCCCGCCTCGAGCTGGTCGTCGATGAGCCGATCGAGCGCGCGAACGTCGATGGCGTGCGTCGCGTCGTCCTGGAAGGGGGTGACCAGGGCCGTGTAGATGCCGGAGACGGTGAAGGGCTGGTGCATGTCGGTCGGTCTTACCTGGGCGGGGCGAGAAGGCCAATCTCGTGTGTGGGGTCAGTCGAACGGGCGGCGCAGCTCGTCTCCCGCCATCGCCGCGAGGAACGTGTCGGTCGTCCGGACCTCCTCGAGCCAGCGGTCGTCCTCTGCGGTGAAGACGCCGCTCTCGAGCAGATGCCCGAGGTGGCGAAGCCGGTGCGTGTGGGTCCGGATGCGCGCCTCGGCGTAGCGGGTCGACGTGCCTGTCTTGATGATGAAGTTCCAGTCCGAGGATTGAAGGAGGAGAAGCTCGCGGATCGCCTGGTCGAGAGCGAGGCCCGGGGTCCCTTCGGCACGCCGGTGGCGGCTCACGAGCCAGCTCACATAGCGGGTCGCGTGGTGGACGTGACGCCACGACCAGCCCGCCTCGTGCCCCACCCAGACCGCGCCGTAGCCACCCGCGCCCCACGACGACGCGCTCGGGGTCGCGACCACGAGGTCGGGGTGACGATCGAGGTATCCCCCGAGCGTCGTCGCCTCGAGGATGCCGCCCGCCGCGGGGAGCTGGCGGAACAGCGCCTCGAGGAACTGTGGCCCCTCGTACCACCAGTGCCCGTACAGCTCGGCGTCGTAGGGAGCGACGATGATGGGCGGGACGGACATCGACGCCGAGAGGAACTTCACCTGCTCGGTGCGGTTGAACACGAAGTTGCCCGCATGCTCCCACGACCGCTCGCGCGCGACGGCCGGCCGGTACGCCTCCTTGTGATCACCCGGGCCCGTGATCCGGTAGTACTTGAGCCCCGTCATGAGGCGCGAGCCGAAAGGGCCGACCTCGCCGAGGAGCTCGCTCTCGGGCAGGTCGAAGCCGATGTCCCGGTAGAAGTCGCGGTAGAGCGGGTCGCCCGGATACCCTTCGTCGCGCGACCACACCTGGCGGCTCGACTCGGCGTCGCGCGCGAAGAAGGCGACGCCGGCGGGGGAGCAGATCGGCGCGTGAACGCCGTGCGGCGGGCGAGGGCGCGCGTCCGTCACCCCGTGTGAGTCGACGAGCGTGAAGCGAACGCCGGCCGCGGCGATGTCTGCGTCCAGATCCGGATGGAACGCGCACTCGGGGAGCCACATCCCGAGCGGCGCGCGCCCGGCGAGTGACTCGAAGCCGCGCATGCCGAGCTCGAGCTGCGGGCGGATGCCTTCTCGCGCGGAGAGCAGCCCGGGCAGATAACAGTGCGTCGCCGAGCAGGTCAGGAGCTCTATCCGACCGGCGTTCCAGTGCGCGACGAGCCCGCCCAGAACATCCCCGTGGTGCCGCTCCCAGGTGCCGCGAACGCGCGCGAGCTCCTCGCGGTAGTAGGCCACGACCGGCTCGAAGTCCGGATCGCCGGCGACGCGCGCGGTCTCGTGAGCCACGAGCGCGTCGAGCCTCGTGAGATGCTGCTCGAACCGAGCGCAGAGGAGCGTGTCCTTCAGCATCGCCGCGAGCGGCGGGGTCACGCTCATCGTGAGCGCGAACGGGACGCCGTCGGCGGCGAGCCGATCGAACGCGTCCAGCAGCGGCAGGTAGCATTCGATCAGCGCCTCGTAGAACCAGCGCTCCTCGAGGTGCCGCTCGTGCTCCGGGTGGCGCACGAAGGGGAGGTGCGCGTGGAGGACGACCGCGAGGTAGCCGTGGGGCATGCGAAGCGGAGAGTACACGCCGATCGGCGCGGTGCCCTACGGCGGTGGTCCGCAGCTCACGGTGATGCTCCCGTGAGTGGAAGCCTGCGCGCACGGCCCGAGGCCAGCGTCGGTGCAGTCACCGCCGACGGTGCCGCCGATCGCGGCGAAGAACCCCGACAGCCCTGCGTCCTGGCAGGCGATGATGTCGTCGGGTCCGCCGGAGACCGCGCACGCGGCGCCGTAGAGGCTCGGGCCGCCGATGAAGCCTTCGTTTGCGCACCGACCGCCGTCCCCGAGTGCCGCGCAGTCGAACGTCTGGAGAGCTCCTGTCGGACAGCCGACCACGTACCTGCCGCTGCTGCCGCACTCGACGAACGGGGTGACCTTGCACGGCGCACCGGCATCCCCCGCGTGGCCTGCGTCGGCCGGGACGCAGCCCGCGCTGCCGTCGAGCTGCGCGCACGCCCCCGCTCCGAAGCTCCGGCAGTCCTGACCTTGATCCCCCTTGGAGTCGCACACATGCAACACAGTCCCGCTGCAGGACGTGTGGGGACCTGCGTCGCTCGAGGCCACGCACGCCGAGCCGCCAGGGAGCCCGCACGTGCCGCCGTCGACGCAGGTGTAGCCGCCGATGGCGCAGCTCACCCCGGTGGCCGTGCCCTCGCCCGCGCACACGAAGGCGACGTCGGGGTCGGCGGCGCTACACCCCTGGGAGCTGCCGCCGGAGCACGTCGGAGTACCGTGCGGGAAGGTCGCCGCCGTGACCTCGGCGCACGTCTTCGCCTGCCAGAGCGCGTCCCAGTACGCGTGCAGGGGCCCCGTGACCCGCATCCCGGGATTGGCCGCGCAGTCGTACGCGACGATCGCGGCCGAGTAGCAGTCACCGAACCATCCGACGTCGTCGAAGAGCGAGATCCCTTCGCACGCCCCGATCCACATGCAGGCGTATTTCGCCCGCGCCTGCGCTTCCGCCGGCGACCACGAGCAGAAGTCCGTCGCCGCGTCGTGCCCCGCGTCGAACGGCGCCTTGTGATCCACCTCGGCGTCGTGCGCGTCCTCGGTCGTGCCGTCTCTGTGGCCACCGTCGTGAACGACCGTCACGTCCGCGACGAGCACGTCCTTCGCGCCATCCTTCGCCGAGTCTTTCGTGGCGTCTTTCGCGGCGTCCGCTCCCGCATCGACGCGCCTCGCATCGGCCGCGGGCGTCGCGTCCACGCAGCCGCCGTCGCCGCAGGTGCCGAAGCTGGTCGAGTGGAAGAGGTCGACGCACGCGACGAGCCCCGCCGCAAAACCCCACGCGCCCACACTGAGAACGGCCCAGGTCCACCGAGAGCGTCGCCCACGCATGAGCCGACCCTATCACCAGACGTGCCCCGGATCGGACGAGCTTTCGGCTTTCCCTTTACAACGCGAGCGAGGCCCGTATAGTCCCGCGTCCCGTTTGCCGGTCGCATTCGGGGGCACGCAAGTGACGGAAGACGGAAGCACACGCCACCCCGCCGCAGACTCGGTCCGCGGCTTTCGAAGAGGGCTCGCTCAGTGGAAACGACGTACGCGGTAATCAAGACGGGCGGAAAGCAGTACCGGGTCGCAGCAGGCGACAAGTTGCGGATCGAGAAGCTGGCCGGTGCGGTCGGTGACACGGTCACGTTCGGTGAGGTCCTCCTCGTCGGCGGTGTGGAGGGCGCTCCTCTCCAGATCGGTCGGCCCTTGCTCGCTGGAGCGACGGTCGAGGCAAAGATCACGGCCCAGGACCGCGAGAAGAAGATCATCATCTTCAAGTTCCGCCGCCGAAAGAACTACCGCAGGAAGACGGGCCACCGTCAGCCGTTCACCGCGGTCCAGATCACGGGCATCCGCCCGGGGAAGAACTGAGAAAGCGTCATGGCTCACAAAAAAGGCGCGGGCAGCACCCGTAACGGTCGCGACTCGAACTCGCAGCGGCGTGGCGTCAAGGTGTACGGCGGCGAAGCCGTGCGCGCCGGCAACATCCTCGTCCGCCAGGTCGGCAGCTCCATCGCTCCCGGCAAGAACGTCGGGCTCGGCAAGGACTTCACGCTCTTCGCTCTGTCGGACGGCTTCGTGAAGTACGAGTGGCGCACCAACAAGCAGCGCAAGGTCTCGGTCTACCCCGCCGCATAAGCGCGCAGGGCTGGGCTCGAGAGCTCCAGGCACGCCGGTGGCATTCAGCCCCCGGCGTGTCGTCGTTTTGTGGGTCGCGAACCGCGGACGAACCGTCTATCGATCGCCGGATGACCTTTTCGATCATCACCGGCGCAAACAGGGGCATCGGCCTCGCGCTCGTTCGAGCCCTCAAGGCGCATGGCGACTCCGTCCTGGCTACGTGCCGTACGTCTTCGCCCGAGCTCGCCACGCTGGGCGTCGAGGTCGCGGAGGGGGTCGATGTGTCGACCGACGCGGGCATTGCGGCGCTGGTCGCGGCCGTCGGCGACCGCCGCGTCGACGTTCTCATCAACAACGCTGGCATTCTCGTGTGGGGAGACCGGGTTGGCGAGCTCGACGTCGAGGGCATCCGGCGCCAGTTCGAGGTGAACGCGCTGGCGCCGTTGCGGGTGACCGACGCGCTCCGTGACCGGCTCGGAGAGGGCTCGAAGGTGGCCCTCATCACGAGCCGGATGGGGTCGATCGACGACAACTCCTCGGGCGGAGCCTACGGCTATCGAATGAGCAAGGCGGCGCTGAACATGGCGGGAAAGTCGCTCGCCGTGGATCTCCGGCCTCGCGGCATCTCGGTCGCGATTCTGCACCCGGGAATGGTCAGCACGGACATGACCGGCGGACACGGCGGCGGCGTGGAGCCGGACGTCGCCGCAGCGGGGATTCTTGCGCGGATCGCCCGGCTGACGCTGGAAACGAGCGGCGGCTTCTGGCATGCAAACGGACAGCAGCTGCCCTGGTAAGCGCCGCATCAAGCTGTCCTCGCAGAGACGCGCGGCAAGAGGCACGACGACGTCGCTCCTCGCGCTGAGCGGCGCTGCAAGAGGCACGACGGCGTCGCTCCTCTCGCAGCGCCGCTCTGCAAGAGGCTTGGCGACGTCGCTCCTCTCGCAGCGCCGCCCTGCAAGAGGCTCGGCGACGTCGCTCCTCTCGCAGGGGTGCTCTGCAAGAGGCTTGGCGACGTCGCTCCTTTCGCAGGGGTGCTCTGCAAGAGGCTTGGCGACGTCGCTCCTCTCGCAGCGCCGCCCTGCAAGAGACACGGCGACGTCACTGCTCTCGCAGCGCGGCTCTGCAAGAGGCACGACGACGTCGCTCCTCTCCCATCGCCGCTCGGCTCGCACGCAGGCTCACCCGACCAAGAGCGCGACGATCTGGCAGACGTCGCCGGACAGCGTGAACGATGCGGTGCGGCTGATTTCACGCCCCTTCCGCCCTGCTCGCCGAAAGGGAGGCCGCGTGGGTCGGGTGCGAGACGGATGCCTGCTACTCGACGTGTGTGCTTTTTCGCTTGCCAACCGTCCGCGCCCGCGTAAGGTACGCCTCCCCGCGCTACCCACGGTCGTTTACGCGAACGTGGTTGTCACGGGGTGACTCGCAGATTGTCTCTCTCATTCGCGCGGTCGTAACGGCCTCTCCCCCTGTCTCTTCGCGCAGCTCGCGCGAGAGCGGGCCTTCTCGGTTCGCGGTTCTTGCTATCCAGCAGGCCGCGCCACGGGTCGGTCGGGAGGTGCGACGACGTCGAAAGGTCTACAAAAGCCATGGTCAGCAAGGCGATTGCGCGCTTCGCGCGGCTCAGCCCGCGTAAAGCCCGAGTTGTAGTGAACCTCGTCCGGGGTCGTCAGGCCGGCGAGGCTCTCCAGCTCCTCGAGTTCACCCAGAAGAGCGGCGCTCCCGTCCTCAAGAAGGTGATCGAGAGTGCCGTGGCGAACGCGCGCACGCAGAGCCCCGGGGTCGACCTCGACGCGCTCTTCATCGAGACGGCGTTCGTCGACAAGGCGCCGAACAAGCACATGCGCCGCTGGCGTCCGCGAGCCATGGGCCGTGCGACCCGCGTCCAGAAGGGCACCAGCCACATCACCGTCATCCTCGGCGAACGCGAGAGCTGAGTCTAAAGGGGGCCCCGGCTCCCCGGAGAATCGAAATTCATGGGTCAGAAAGTTCATCCGTATGGCTTCCGCCTCGGCATCATCAAGACCTGGAACTCGAAGTGGTTCGAGGACAAGGCCTACGCCAAGTGGCTGCATGAGGACATCCGGATCAAGCGTGCGGTAAAGGACTACCTGATGAACGCGAACCTCGCGTCCGTCGAGGTCGAGCGCGCGGCCAACAAGGCGAAGGTCATCGTCTTCACGGCGCGCCCCGGCATGGTCATCGGCAAGGGCGGCAAGGGCATCGAGATCCTCAAGGTGGGGAACCTCAAGACCGCCGCCAAGGGCGAGACCCTCTTCCCGGGCGTCCAGTCGTTCACCGAGAACGAGGTGTTCATCGACGTTCAGGAGGTCCGCAAGGCCGAGACGAGCGCGCAGCTCGTCGCCGAGAACGTCTCGACCCAGCTCGAGCGCCGCGTTGCCTTCCGGCGCGCGATGAAGAAGGCGGTCGCCACGGCGATGAAGTTCGGCGCCAAGGGCATCCGCATCCGCTGCTCCGGTCGCCTCGGCGGCAGCGAGATGAGCCGCGTCGAGACGTACCGCGAAGGTCGCGTCCCGCTGCACACGCTCCGCGCCGACATCGAGTTCGGTCTCGCGGAAGCGAAGACGAAGTACGGGATCATCGGCGTCAAGGTCTGGATCTTCAAGGGTGAAGTGCTCCCGCGTCGCGTCCGCCGCGGCATTGCGTGAGCAGTTCGGCGTCCCCTCCCAACTGAGAACCTAGAAAACAAATGCTCTCCCCCAAGCGAACCAAGTACCGGAAGGTCCAGAAGGGCAACAACCGCGGCCTCGCCCAGCGCGGCGTGGACGTGTCCTTCGGCGACTTCGGCATGCAGTGCACCGAGCCCGGCCGTCTGACCTCGCGTCAGATCGAGGCCGCCCGCATGGCGATCACCCGTCACGCGAAGCGCGCCGGCAAGCTCTGGATCCGCATCTTCCCGGATCGCCCCGTCACGAAGAAGCCGCTCGAAGTCCGCATGGGTGGAGGCAAGGGTGGCGTCGAGGAGTGGGCGGCCGACGTTCGCCCGGGCCGCGTGATGTACGAGATCTCGGGTGTCGACGAGAAGACCGCAAAGGAAGCGTTCCGTCTCGCCGGTCACAAGCTCCCGGTCGCTTACAAGTTCCTGACTCGAGGAGTGGTCTGATGAAGGCGAAGGACATGCGTGAGAAGTCCGTAGAGGACCTCGCCGAGCTCGAGAAGAGCCTCGTCAGCGGCGCCTTCCAGGCGCGCTTCAAGAACTTCACGGCACGGCTCGACGACACCAGCTCGCTCAAGAAGGCGCGCCGCGACATCGCCCGAGTCAAGACGCTCCTCACCGAGCGCGCGAACATCGGAGAGGCCACCCCGTCGAAGGCCGAGGCGCCGAAGAAGGCCGCTCCGGTCAAGGCTGCGAAGCCTGCCAAGGCGGCTCCTGCGGCGAAGGCCGCTCCGGTCGCGAAGGCCGCGAAGAAGACACAGTCGAAGAAGGCGAGTGAGGCGACCAAATGACCGAAACCACCCAGGCCGCCCCGGCCGAGAACCACAGCGCCACCGGCCACCGTCGCAAGATGGTCGGCAAGGTCGTCCGCGACAAGATGACCAAGACCGTGACGGTCGAGGTCGTGAGCTCGCACCGCGATCCGCTGTACGGGAAGTACGTCCGCACGCGCAATCGCTTCAAGGCGCACGACGAGAAGAACGAGCTGAAGATCGGCGACCAGGTCGAGATTCAAGAGCACCGTCCGCTCTCTCGCGACAAGCGCTTCATCGTGACGCGCCTGATCAAGAAGTTCGTCGAGGAATGAAAGGCTGACCCCATGATTCAGATGCGAACCAACCTGGACGTCGCCGACAATTCCGGCGCAAAGCGTGTCCAGTGCGTCAAGGTGCTCGGCGGATCCCGCCGTCGGTACGCGAGCATCGGCGATGTGATCGTCGTCTCGATCCAGGAAGCGCTCCCGGGCGCGAAGGTCAAGAAGGGTGAGACCGCCAAGGCCGTCGTCGTCCGCACGAAGCGTGAGCAGAGCCGCTCCGACGGCAGCTACATCAAGTTCGACACGAACAGCGCCGTCCTCATCAACGCGCAGCTCGAGCCGATCGGCACGCGCATCTTCGGACCAGTCGCTCGCGAGCTCCGCGGCAAGAAGTTCATGAAGATCATCTCTCTCGCTCCCGAGGTGCTCTGATGGCAGCGCGGCTCCAGACGGGTGACCTCGTCGTCGTCATCAGCGGCAAGAACAAGGGCAAGCAGGGGAAGATCGCGCGCATCCTCGCCGACTACGATCGCGTCGTCGTCGAGGGGGTGAACCTCATCAAGCGCCACCTGAAGCCCACCGCGAAGAACCCGCAGGGCGGCATCCTCGAGAAGGAAGCCCCGCTGCATGCCTCGAAGGTGATGCCGGTCGACCCGAAGACGGGGAAGCCGACGCGCGTGAAGTTCGGTACGGACTCGAAGGGGAAGAAGATTCGCCTCGCAGTGAAGAGCGGCGAGGAGATCCCCAACAAGTCGCGTGAAGCCACCAGAGGGAGCGCGGAGTAAGGCCATGGCTGAGAAGACCGCAAAAGCACCGAGCGCCGACAAGGCTGACAAGGCCGACAAGGCCGTCGAGAAGAAGCCCAAGAAGGCTCCCGCGGAGAAGAGCGCGAAGGACAAGCGCGGCGGATCCCGATCCGAGGAGAAGGCCGCGAAGGTCGTCTCCAGCGTCGAGGCCGTCCCCCCGCGCTTCATCGAGAAGTACGGGAAGGAAGTCGTCCCGGCGCTCACCAAGCAGTTCAACTACACGAACCCGAACCAGGTCCCCCGCCTGCAGAAGATCGTGATCAACATGGGTCTCGGCGCGGCCGTGACCAACCCGAAGATCGTCGACGCCGCCGTCGAAGAGCTGCGCGCCATCACCGGTCAGAAGCCGGTCGTGACCCGCGCCAAGAAGGCGATCGCGAGCTTCAAGCTCCGCGCGGGCATCCCGATCGGCGCGATGGTGACGCTCCGCAGCGGCCGCATGTGGGAGTTCCTCGATCGCCTCCTCACGCTGGCGCTCCCGCGAACGCGTGACTTCCGCGGCGTCTCGCGCAAGGCGTTCGACGGCAAGGGGAACTACACGCTCGGTCTCCGCGAGCAGATCATCTTCCCCGAGATCAACTACGACCGCATCGACGTGATCAAGGGGCTCAACATCAGCTTCGTGACCACCGCGCGGACCGACGAAGAGGGCCGTGCCCTCCTCCAGCACCTGGGCATGCCGTTTCGCGCGGCGTGAACCCTCCAATTTACCTGTCGCTTCAAAGCATCCGAATCTCTGAGGACAACAAATGGCTCGTGCTTGTCAGTTCGCAAAGCTAAACCGCGCACCGAAGTTCGCGGTCCGCGTGCGCAGCCGCTGCAAAGTTTGCGGTCGCGCCCGTGGGTACTACCGCAAGTTCGAGCTGTGCAGAATCTGCTTCCGGCTCCTCGCGCTCCGCGGGGAAGTCCCTGGCGTCATCAAGGCGAGTTGGTAAAGGCGGTGATGACATGATGACCGATCCGATCGCGGACATGTTGACCCGCATCCGCAACGCCGCCCTCGCGCGGCACGACCGCACCGAGATGCCGTACTCGCGCCTGAAGGAGCACGTCGCACGTGTTCTCAAGAGCGAAGGCTTCGTCGACGACGTTCGCGTGAGCGAAGGCGAGGGGCACAAGCAGCTCACCGTCGTCCTCCGCTACGGCCGCGACAAGCAGAGCGCCCTCGACGGCGTTCGTCGCGTCTCCACTCCCGGCCGTCGCGTGTACGTGCGCCACGACCGTATCCCGCGCGTGCTCTCCGGCATGGGGGTCTCGATCCTCAGCACGAGCCACGGCGTCATGACCGACAAAGACGCGCGCAAGCAGCGCGTCGGCGGCGAGCTCATCTGCGAGGTTTGGTGACCACATGACTACCGCGACCACCACCGAGCCCGAGGGGCTCCGCCTCTCCCGCGTCGGCAAGCGGCCCGTCGAGCTCCCCAAGGGCGTCACGGCGACGATCGCGCAGAACAAGATCGACATCAAGGGGCCCAAGGGCCAGCTCTCTCGTGAGCTGCCCCCGAACGTCGACGTCAAGATCGACGCCGGCAAGGTCACCGTCAAGCCGACCATCGGGGGCCGTGACGGCGCCCGCTTCCAGGGTCTCACCCGCGCGCTCATCCAGAGCATGGCGACGGGCGCAGGCGCTGGCTACGTTCGGACCCTCCAGCTCGTCGGCACGGGATACCGCGCCGAGGTGAAGGGGACCGTCGTCAACCTGCTCCTCGGGTTCTCTCACCCGATCGCCTTCCAGATTCCGGCGGGCATCAAGATCGAGATCCCCGCCGACTCGAAGGGGACGCTGCTGGTCCTGACCGGTGCGGACAAAGAGAAGATGGGCCAGACCGCCGCGAAGATCCGAGGGTTCAGGCCCCCGGAGCCTTACGGTGGAAAGGGCGTTCGTTACCTGGGCGAGAAGGTCCGCGAAAAGGCGGGCAAGGCCGGCAAGGGCGGGAAGTAGGAGGACGTCATGGCAATGCAAATCGTAGGGCGCGAGCGACGCAAGCTCCGCATCCGTCGCAAGATCAGTGGAAGCCCCGAGCGGCCCCGCCTGACCGTATTCCGGAGCTCCAAGCACATCTACGCCCAGGTCGTCGACGACGTGGCGGGGTCGACCATCGCGCACGCGTCGACGCTGACGCGCGAGGTTCGCACGGCCATCGAAGAAGCGACCAAGAGCGACGCGGCCAAGCAGGTCGGCGCAGCGATCGCGAAGCTGCTCCTCTCGAAGGGGATCGACAAGGTCGTCTTCGACCGCAACGGGTACCTCTATCACGGTCGTGTCCGCGCCCTCGCCGACGCGGCGCGCGAGGCCGGTCTCAAGTTCTGATTTCACCCCCGCGAGCGGGGTTCTCCCTGGAGTAAATATCTCATGGCGTTCGAACAGATCGATGACGAGAAGCTGAAGGAGCGCGTCATCCACATCAACCGCGTGGCCAAGGTCGTCAAGGGCGGCCGGCGTTTCTCGTTCGCGGCGCTCATCGTCGTGGGCGACGAGGCGGGGCACGTCGGCGTCGGTCTGGGCAAGGCGAACGAGGTTCCCGAGGCCATCCGCAAGGGGAACGACCAGGCGAGAAAGAACGTCTTCCGCGTTCCGCTCGAAGGGGTCACCATCCCGCACGAGGTGCTCGGGCACTTCGGCGCCGGCAAGGTGTTCCTTCGTCCGGCTTCGGCCGGGACGGGCGTCATCGCGGGCGGCGCCGTTCGCGCCGTCGTCGAGAGCGCGGGCATCCACGACATCCTCACGAAGTGCATCGGCAGCGCCAACCCGCACAACGTGGTTCGCGCGACGATCACCGCCCTGAAGGCGCTGAAGAGCGTCGAGCAGATCGCGAACAAGCGCGGCAAGCAGACGATGGACATCCTGACGCTCGACCCGAAGAAGGCCGCTGCGAAGGCCGCCATCTCCAGCGCTCGCCTCCCCGAGGTGACGCCGTGAGCGCGGCCGAGAAGCGGCTCCACGTCGTGCAGACGCACAGCACGATCGGCGAGCCCGAGGGAATGCGCATCACGATTCGCGGGCTTGGTCTCAAGGGGCCGGGCTCCGAGGTCACCGTCGACAACACCCCATCGTTCCGTGGCGCGATCAAGAAGGTGATCCACCTCGTTACGGTCAAGGAAGTCGACGCGAGCTCCTCCAAGAAGGCTTCCTGAAACTAGTTCAAGGGTAGATCGTCATGGCTAACACGCTGAGCAATCTCGCCAAGCCCGCAGGGGCCACCAAGAAGAAGACCCGCAAGGGGCGCGGCGTGGGGTCGGGTCTCGGGAAGACGGCCGGCCGCGGTCAGAAGGGTCAGTACGCCCGGACGCGCGGCTTCAAGCCCCACTTCGAGGGCGGTCAGACCCCCATCCAGCGTCGGCTCCCGAAGCGCGGCTTCAACAACCCGTTCCCCGCGAAGATCGCGGAAGTGAACGTAGGCGACCTCGAGATCTTCGCCGCCGGCGCCAACGTCGACGAGCACGCGCTGCGCGAGCACGGCCTCATCAAGGGTCGCTTCGACCGCCTGAAGGTCCTCGGCGACGGCGATCTGACCAAGAGCGTCACGGTCACGGCTCACTCGTTCTCGAAGGCAGCGGCCGAGAAGATCACGAAGGCAGGCGGCAAGGTGAACGTCGCGGTTGCCGCCCGCGCACCGGCGCCGTAAGCAGCCTCACATGAGCGCGTTCTCCGGCTTCGCGAACATCACGAAGGTGCCGGAGCTGCGGAAGCGGCTCCTGTTCACTCTCGGGATGCTCGCGGTCTACCGCGTCGGCGTCTTCGTGACGATCCCCGGCGTGGACCGGAACGTCATGGCTGCCGTCGTGTCGAAGCAGGGCGGTGGGCTCCTCGGCCTGTTCAACATGTTCAGCGGCGGTGCCCTGAGCAACCTCTCGATCTTCGCGCTCGGCATCATGCCGTACGTCAGCGCGAGCATCATCCTGCAGCTCCTCACCATGGTGTGGAAGCCACTCGACGAGCTTCGCAAAGAGGGCGAGCAAGGCCAGCGCAAGATCAATCAGTACACGCGCTACGGCACGATCGTCCTCTCGACCGTCCAGAGCTTCGGCATGGCGCTCAGCCTCGAAGCCCTGAACAACGGCGATCTGTCGGACACGTCCCGTGTCGGTGACGTCGTCCTCCACCCCGGCTGGGGCTTCCGTCTGATGAGCATGCTCACGCTCACGACCGGGACCGCCTTCATCATGTGGGTCGGGGAGCAGATCACGGAGCGCGGGATCGGCAACGGGATCTCCCTCATCATCTTCGCCGGCATCGTCGACGGCATCCCCGTGGGCGTGTTCCAGTACTTCGAGACGAACAAGGGGGACATCAAGCCCCTGTCGCTCGCGGCCGTTGCCGCCATCATCCTCCTGACCGTCGCGACGATCGTGTTCTTCGAGCGTGGCCAGCGAAGGATCCCGATCTACTACGCTCGTCGTACGGTAGGCCGGCGGGTCTACGGCGGACAGACGGCACACCTGCCGCTCCGCGTGAACACCGCGGGCACCATCCCGCCGATCTTTGCGTCGTCGCTGCTGTCGTTCCCGCAGACGCTCAAGAGCTTCAAGATCCCCGGGATGGATCTGCTCGCGTCCGTCGTCCAGCGCGGCGACTGGCTCTTCAACACCTTCTACGTCCTGCTCATCATCTTCTTTTGCTACTTCTACACCGCCGTCACGTTCCAGCCGATCGACGTCGCGGACAACCTGAAGAAGCAGCAGGCGTTCATCCCGAACATTCGCCAGGGCAAGCAGACGGCGGATTACATCGAGCACGTCCTCTCGCGCATCACCCTCGGCGGTGCGTTCTACGTCGCCGCAGTGTGCGTCGTCCCGTCGATCATCACCGAAGCCTTCCACGTCCCGTTCCGCTGGGGTGGCACGTCGATCATGATCGTTGTCGGTGTCGCGCTCGACACGGTCAGCCAGATCGAGGCCCACCTCATCACGCGCAACTACGAGGGGCTGTCGGGCGGAGGCGGGAAGGTCACCCGCGTGCGTGGGCGGAGAGACATATGAGGCTGGTGTTCGTCGGTCCGCCGGGGGCGGGGAAGGGGACCCAGGCGAAGGTCCTCTGCGACCGCTGGAGCATTCCCCAGATCGCCACGGGCGACATGCTGCGCGCGGCGAAGGCGGCGGGAAAGCTCCCGTCCGAGCTCATCGCAGTGATGTCGGGCGGCGGACTCGTGCCGGACGAGGTCGTGATCGACCTCATCGGTCAGCGCACCGCCGAGGCAGATGCGTCGGGCGGCTTTCTCCTCGACGGCTTCCCACGGACCGTTCCGCAGGCCGCAGCCCTCGACCAGCTCCTGTCGAGCCGCAGCCAGGCGCTCGACGTCGTCCTCGCCCTCGACGTTCCGAAAGAACTCCTGATGGAACGGGCGGTTCTGAGGCGAACCGACAAACGGACTGGACAGATCTACCACTTGAAGTATAAGCCTCCCCCCCCCGACGCCGAGCTCGAACATCGAGCCGACGATCACGAGGACGTCGTCAGGAAACGAGTCGAAACGTACGAACAGATGACCGCGGAGCTCCTCCCCTACTACCAGGAGCGCAAGCTCCTCCGTCACGTCGACGGGGTAGGCACCGTGGAAGAAGTCACCGCCCGCATCTTCGCCGTCTTCGAAAAGCCGGTCCTCGACCGTCTAGCCTCCCGACCCCCCCCCCACTCCTGAACCGCCACCGAAATTCGTCCCCATGAGTAAGCAGCAAGCAGCAGCGAGAGAGCATGAGAGAGCATGAGTGAGCGTCGAGAGCGCAAGGAGCCGAAAGGCGACAAGCTCGAGTTCGACGGCGCCGTACAGGAGGCGCTCCCGAACGCGATGTTCCGTGTCAAATGCGACAACGGGCTGGTCGTCCTCGCGACCATCAGCGGCCGGATGCGCCAGTTCTACATCCGCATTCTCCCCGGCGACCGAGTGACGGTCGAGGTCAGCCCCTACGACCCCAGCCGCGGCCGAATCACCTACCGCCACAAGTAAGCCACCAAGAGCGAGAGCAGCTATGAAGGTCCGTCCGAGCGTCAAGAAGATCTGCGACAAGTGCAAGGTGGTCCGCCGCAAGGGCGTCGTCCGCATCATCTGCGAAAATCCGCGCCACAAGCAGCGTCAAGGGTAAGCCTCGTCGCTCTCGTCCTTCAGGCCGCATCACTTCAGTAGGAACCAGCAGGAACCATCATGGCTCGTATCGCAGGCGTCGACCTTCCCCGTCACAAGCACATTGCTTACGCTCTCCCGTACCTCTACGGGATCGGCCGCGCCCTCGCGCGCGAGATCTGCGCGAAGACGAACATCCCGCCGAACAAGATGACGGAGGAGCTCTCCGAGAACGAGATCAAGCGGATCCGCGAGCTTCTCGAGGGTGAGTACAAGGTCGAAGGCGACCTGCGCCGTGAGGTGCAGATGAACATCAAGCGCCTGATGGACCTCGGCTGCTACCGCGGCCTCCGTCACCGCCGCGGCCTGCCGGTCAACGGACAGCGCACCCACACCAACGCTCGCACCCGCAAGGGGCCGCGCAAGGGAGTCCTCTCCCGCGCTCGCACGCCGGCGAAGACCTGAAGGCCTTGACCACGTAGTCGGTAGACGAAACGAAGGATCCTCGAGCCATGTCGAACGTATCGCAGAACACCGCCAAGGCCGGCGCGGGCGCCCGCACGAAGGCCCCGAAGAAGAAGGTCAAGAAGAACGTCGCGACGGGCATCGCGTACGTGCAGTCCACCTTCAACAACACGGTGGTCACCATCACGGACGTGAACGGCAACACCGTCTCGTGGTCATCCGCCGGCTCGCGTGGCTTCAAGGGCTCGCGCAAGAGCACGCCGTTCGCGGCCCAGCTCGCGGCCGAAGAGGCAGCGCGCCGCGCGATGGAGCACGGGATGCGTACCGTCGCGATCTTCGTCAAGGGGCCGGGAGCCGGCCGCGAGAGCGCCGTCCGCGCGCTTCACACCGTCGGGCTCAAGGTCGCGAACATCCGCGACATCACGCCCATCCCCCACAACGGCTGCCGCCCCCCCAAGCGCCGCCGCGTCTGATTCGCAGCACCTGGTATCGCACTCGCCGTCTGTCGCACGGCACGCCGGGAAGAAGGGCTTCGGCCCGTAAACCGGTTCCGCGGAGCGATTCATCGCTTCCGCAGAAACAGAGAGAGATTCATGGCTCGTTATATCGGTCCCGTTTGCCGTCTTTGCCGTCGCGAAGGCACCAAGCTCTTCCTCAAGGGAGAGCGCTGCTACACCGAGAAGTGCGCGGTCACGCGCAGGCAGTATCCGCCGGGTCAGCACGGCCAGGGTCGGATCAAGCTCTCGGAGTACGCCGTCCGCCTTCGCGAGAAGCAAAAGGTTCGTCGCGTCTACGGGATCCTCGAGCGCCAGTTCCGCAAGTACTACGCGGAGGCCACGCACCGTAAGGGCCGCACCGGCGAAGAGATGCTCGGCATCCTCGAGAGCCGCCTCGACAACGTCGTGCACCGCCTCGGCTTCGCCGTCACTCGCGCGGAAGCTCGCCAGGTCGTGAAGCACAACCACATCCTCGTGAACGGCAAGCGCGTCAACATCCCCAGCTACCTCCTGCAGCCGGGCGACAAGATCGAGATCCGCGAGGCCAGCCGCAAGATCGCGGCGATCTCCGCGGCGCTCGCGCAGGTCGAGAAGCGCGCTCAGCTCTCGTGGCTCGAACTCGACAAGGGCAACTTCGCCGGCGTGTACAAGGGACAGGCCGTCCGCGAAGAGCTCAACGAGCCGGCCATCCGCGAGCAGTACGTCGTCGAGTATTACAGCCGATAATCATGCAGAACCAAGACTGAGTTTGACCGGGAGGTGATGGCTTTTGTCGAGACCAAGCGAGGGCTAGGAGCGGATGAGGAGCCGTACTCGTGTACGGTGACGATTCCCGACGACGCCATCGCGCCGGTTTCGGCAGAAGACAGCGCCTCCCGCCCACGGGCTGGTGACGGAGACGACCCGCGAGCGGGTTCAACGGCGTCTCGGGATCACCGCGTGTCCACCGATCTATCTACGAGAGGAAGAGATTCATGAACATCGTCACTCGCAACTGGCGCGACCTCATTCGTCCGCGCGGCATCCAGCTCGAGACCGAGACGCTCACCGAGTTCTACGGCAAGTTCACCTGCGAGCCCCTCGAGCGCGGCTACGGCATCACGCTCGGCAACTCGCTCCGCCGCATCCTCCTCTCGTCGCTCCAGGGCGCGGCCATCACGGCCGTCAAGATCGAGGGCGCGCTCCACGAGTTCACCACGATCGGTGACGTCGTCGAGGACGTGACCGACATCATCCTCAACCTGAAGGAGGTCGTTCTCAAGGCCGCCCAGGCGAAGACCTACACGGTCCGCATCGACAAGGAAGGCCCCGGCCCCGTCCACGCTCGCGACATCCAGCTCGTCGACGGCCTCCAGGTGCTCAACCCGGACCACCTCATCGCGACGCTCGACAAGAAGGGGCCCCTCACGATGGAGCTCCAGGTCAACGTCGGCCGCGGCTACGTGCCCGCCGAGAAGAACAAGACGCCGACGATGTCCATCGGGACGATCCCGATCGACAGCCTCTTCGCGCCGATCCGCAAGGTCAACTACACCGTGACCAACGCGCGCGTCGGGCAGACGACCGACTACGACAAGCTCTCGCTCGAGGTCTGGACGAACGGCAGCGTGAAGCCGCAGGACGCGGTCGCCTACGCCGCCAAGATCCTCAAGGAGCAGCTCTCGATCTTCATCAACTTCGAAGAGACCGAGGAGACGGCCTACACCATCGGCAGCGCCGAGGACGAGCCGCTCAACGAGAACCTCTTCCGCTCCGTCGACGAGCTCGAGCTGTCGGTTCGCTCCGCCAACTGCCTCCAGAACGCGAACATCACCCTCATCGGTGAGCTCGTTCAGCGCTCGGAGCAGGACATGCTGAAGACGAAGAACTTCGGCCGCAAGAGCCTGAAGGAGATCAAGGAGATCCTCGCCAACATGGGGCTCTCCCTCGGCATGAAGATCGACAACTGGCCCCAGATGATCGAGCGCTGGAAGGCGCAGCAGGCGCAGGCCTGATGCATCGAGTCGGCGGCGGACGCTCTTTCGTCCGCCGCTTGCTCCTGCCAACGCTCCTCCGTCCGTTCGCACCCCGTAGACCTCCGTACAGTTCGTAGAAGAAGGATGAGTTGAGTCATGCGCCACAAGAACGCCGGTCGTAAGTTCGATCGCAACACGAGCAACAGGCGGGCGATGTTCCGCAATCTGACGGCCAACCTCGTCCTCCACGAGCGGATCGAGACGACGGACGCCAAGGCCAAGGAGCTCCGCCGTGTCGCAGAGCGTCTCCTCACCAAGGCGATCCGCCTCGGCGAGGTCGCGTACACGCCCGGCGACAAGCTCTCCGACGCCGACAAGGCCCGGCGGCTCCACGCCAAGCGCATGGTCGCCGCGTACATCCCGCGGTTCGTCACGAAGATCGAGAAGGGCGGCGTCGAGAAGCGCGTCGACCTCGTCGAGAAGGTCTTCCTCGATCTCGCCAAGCGGTTCAAGGGGCGCGCGGGCGGCTACACCCGCATCGTCAAGTTCGGTCCTCGTCGCGGCGACAACGCCCCCATCTCGATGATCGAGTTCGTCGGCGAGCTCGGCGAGACGACCGCCGCTGCCGTACCGGGCGAGGGCACCCCCGGAAAGAGCTCCACGAAGACGGCGACGGCGACCGAGCCGACGGCATCCGCCAAGGCCGAGTGAGCTCCCCAGCTTCGACCCCGCGCCGCTAGCGCTCGTCGATTCGACGTCACGACCGCCGCCGGTCCCGCTCCACCTCGGAGAGGAATCGGCGGTGTTCTTTTGTCCGTCGCCGTCGCGGTCCGAGACAGGCCCGCTGTGAGCCTCTCTGCCGAGCGTGAAGGTGCGGCGTGTGCGGAGGTCGCCCTCGCACACGCCGGTCCTGCCTTTGGTCAGTGCTGCGCTGCGGGGGGCGGAGCCACCATCGGCGGCGGGGGAGGCGCTGCCGGCGGCGGCGGTGCGACAGCCGGGGGCGGAGGCGCGATCGCGGGGGGCGGCAAGGGGGCGGGCGCGCCGTTCGGGGCCGTGACGACGACGACCGGAGCGCACTTCTTCTCGTCCTCGGGCTTCTTCGGGCTGTCGCCGAACGTGTAGATGAGCGTGAGCGTGGACGCCGTGTCGAGCTGCTCCTTGCCTGCGAGCGGAGCGCTGTTGTACTTCGCCGAGAACCCGACGCCGAACGACAGGCCCGCGCCGAGCTTGGCGGCGAGCAGGATGTCGAGGTTGAGGCGCGAGCCGGTGAGCGAGATGTTGACGGGGTCGACCGACGTGGCGAGCGGCGCCTTCGTGCTCGGCGAGAAGACGGTGTAGCCCGTCGGGGTCGGAGGCGTGCCGCCGCCGCCGCCGCCGAAGCCCTGGAGGTACTCGAGGCCGAGGTTCAGCAGGACTTCCTTGCTGAAATGGTGCTGGAAGCCTGCGAACGCGCGACCCGAGTGGATCGTGTCGTTCTTCTGGATGAGGTAGTTCACGCCGTTCGGGTCGAGCGACGGGCCGCCGGCCCCTGCCTGCTCGATGCCGTTGCCGTCGGTGTAGTTGTCGTCGAACTGGAAGTCGTAACCAAGCTCGCCCCAGACCTTGGTGTCGGGGTGGTTGGCGAGCAGCAGCTTCACGCCCGGGTCGACGTTGAGGCGGAACGTGATGGCCTGAAACGCGTCGTGGCCGCCCGTGATCTGCAGGAAGGCGCTGAAGTTCGGCGAGAAGAAGCGGCCGTAGCGGAGCTTGGCCTGCAGGTTCTCGGTGGACTCCTTCCACCCGGGAGCCGCGGCCGGGAGCACGGTGGGAACGCCGCCGGGGGTCGCGTTCGGGATCACCGTCGGCCCCGGCGTGATGTACGACTCGGAAAAGTTGCCGCCGAGCGTCGCGGCGAAGGCGTTGTTTCCACGGCGAATGTCGAAGTTCCCGAGCCCGGACGCGGCGACGAGGCGCGAGTTGCCGGTCGCGAACTGCCCACCTGCCGAGATGGCCGCGTTCGTCGTGTCCGTCGGAGGAGGGAGGGGCGCGAGCGGCGCCTCACCGGCGACCGCGGGAGCCGTCACGACCGTCTTCAGGTCCGCGGGCGGGACGGCGCTCGTCTGCGCGAAGGTGCTGGGGGCGAGGAGGACACAAGCGATGAAGGAGCCAAGAGTCGAGGCAGTTCTGAGCATGGCGCGTCCGATTAGTCGGGTGGGAAGGAACCTACAAGCACTTTGAAATCGAGCGATTGCCCCTGCGCTCACGCATCTTCAGGGATGCGTGGCGGGCGCTGCGGCGGTCCGGTGGAGCACGACGTCCGCCTGAAGATGCGTCGGCAAGAAGCCGTCGATCTTCCCCGAGAGCCACAGGATGCCGAGGAGCACGAGGACGGTCGCCGCGAGGTAGCGGCGGTAAGGCTGCTTCTTCTCCGCGAACGGGTCGTCGAGCGTGCGCGTGGCGCCCGGAGGGAGCGCGGCGGTCTTGGTGAGCGCGCTGCCGAACGGGATGTTGATGCGGGCGAACGCGTTCACAGCCCACCCGTTCGCGTCGAGGATGGGCCCGATGTTCCGCTGCGAGAGCTTCAGGTACGCGATGACCATCGACGGCCCCGAGATCGCCAGGAGCAGCGCGATGACGCCGAACGGCATCCACATGCCGAGCCCGAGGAACGTGGCGAAGACGCTCGAGCAGAACGTCGCGAACCCGCCGACCGCGACGCCGATGGCGGCGATCGTCCCGATGTCGAACTTCTTCGCCTCGGGCGGCGGAGGCGCCGCTGCGGCAGCAACGACGGGAGCTGCGGGCTTGTCGACGTCGGCGTTCGCGACCGTCGCCGCGTGCTCGTCGAGCGATTTCTTCGCCTTGTCGTCGGCAGCGGACGCGCGCTTGGCGACCTGCTCCTCGATCATGCGGACGAAGCGCTTGTACGGCGAGAGGAACGCCTGCCTCACGCTGATCGGGTTCTCGACGATGCGCGTGATCGTCGCGTCCCAGTCGTCCCCCTTGCGGTCGTAGAAGACGCCGTTGCGCCCCACGAGGAGGTTGTCGACGTCGCCTGCGGTCACCGCCGCCACGATGACCCGCTTCTCCGCCCCCTTGCGCGTGCAGTCGCAGTAGACGAGGTACGCCTTGGCGAGCCCCGCCAGCGTCGCGTGCTTGGCGACGTCGTGCACCGGGAGGCAGAGGTCACAGCTCCGTCCGTCGATGTAGAGGGTGCCGGTCTGGAAGATGCCGTCGCGCTTGCCGTAGAAGTCCGCGAAGTTGATGAAGTTGCGGAGCAGGGGGACGAGGTCCTTGCGCAGGCGGATGGCCTTCTCCACCGACTCGAGGCCGCTGTTCTCCGACTCGAGCGCAGCGTCCTCCGCGATGAGGTCGTTCACCTGCTTCTGCACGCCTTCGGCCCCGAGCTCCTTGATGCGCGCGCGGCTCAACGTCGAGACGCCGAGGTCGGGCTTCGCGGCGGTCCACGCGGTGTACGCAGCGAGCCGCCCCTGGATCGTCCCCCACTCCGCGAGCGTCAGCGCGTCCGAGCGGCTCTGCGTGTCCCCGAGCAAGGGCGCGACCGTGAGGCGCCAGAAGGCTTCGATCCTCTTCATCCACGCCGGGTTCACCCCCTGCGCCAGCGGGAGAGAGGGCAGGGTCCTCGCCGTTCCCGCAGCGCTGGCGACCGCGACCCGCGCGAGCGGCCATCGCGCGACGGCGGCGTCCTCGGTGCCGAGGTCCTTGCCTGAAAGCGCCCCCGCTTCGTCCGGAGACGGGTCGAGCCTGCCTGCGAGCTCTCCGTCGTACGCGGCCACGCGGGCGCGCATGAAGTAGTCGTCCACCTTCGCCGCGACGGCGGTCATCGCCCCGAACGCCGCGGCCGTCGCGTCTCCGATCACGCACACCGCGTCGTCGGCGAGGAGCAGCCACGCGTTGACCTTCGCGATCTGCTCGAAGAACGCGTCGGCCTTCGCGCGGTCGATGCCGGGCTCGCCGCTGCGATCCATGACCGAGCCCATCACCGCGAGGATGTCGCCGAGGGTCTTCTTGAGCGCCTCGTCGTCGGTCGCCGACACCGGCACGATGCCGTCGCCGTTGAGCTTCGTCTGGAGGAACATGTGCTCGGTGTCGAGCACCTCGGTCAGCTTGATCTTCGCCGCGTCGGGCCGCCCGAGGTTCTTGAGGATGCGCTTGGCGCGGTCGCGGATGGCCCGGCCCGCCTCGGTGTCGGCGAGCGCGTCGAGAGGGAGCTCGTCCCCGTCGAGCGGCTTGAACAGATCGCCCAGCTTCGCGAACACATCCTTCGCCCACACGGCGGCCGCCACGAGCTCGGGCGGCCGGATGCGACCGTCCTTGTCCGTGTCGATGAGATCGAGCGTCCGGGAGTCGAGGTCGAGGCCCCTCGTCGGGCACGCGAGCGCGAGCCACAGCTTCTCGTCGAGCGAGTCGAGGTGGGCGAGCGCCCCCTCGTCGAGCACGACCTGATCGACCCCGCCCGCGCGAAAGAACCGGAAGCGGTAGCTGGTGACGGGGGAGGGGTCGAAGGTCATACCTGTCTCGTGGTCTCGTCAGACGTCGTAGTAGAGCGTGAACTCGTGCGGCGTCGGCCGCATGCGGATCGGGTTGAGCTCGCGCGTGCGCTTGTAATCGAGCCACTCGTGGATGGCGTCCTTGGTGAAGACGTCGCCGCGGAGGAGGAACTCGTGGTCCTTCTCGAGGTGATCGAGCGCGTCCTCGAGGCTCCCCGGCATGTGCGGCACGTCCTTCAGCTCCTCGGGGGAGAGCGCGTAGATGTCCTTGTCGAGCGGGTCGCCCGGGTCGATCTTGTTCTGGATGCCGTCGAGCCCCGCCATCACCATCGCGCTGAACGCGAGGTACGGGTTGCAGCTCGGGTCGGGGAAGCGGATCTCGACGCGGCGGGTCTTCGGGGAGGGGCCGGTGATCGGGATGCGCACCGACGCCGAGCGGTTGCGGCTCGAGTAGGCGAGGTTCACGGGGGCCTCGAAGCCGGGGACGAGGCGCCGGTACGAGTTGGTGGTCGGGTTGGTGAGGCCGGCGAGCGACTTGGCGTGCTTGATGATGCCGCCGATGTAGTGGAGCGCGGTCGCCGAGAGGCCTGCGTAGCCGTCACCGCCGAAGAGCGGCTTGCCGTCCTTCCAGAGCGACTGGTGCACGTGCATCCCCGAGCCGTTGTCGCCGAAGAGCGGCTTCGGCATGAACGTGGCGGACTTGCCGTGCTTCCTCGCCGTGTTCTTCACGACGTACTTGAACCAGAGGAGCTGGTCGGCCGCGGGGAGGAGCCGGGCGAACTTCATCCCGATCTCGCACTGCCCGCCGCTGGCGACCTCGTGGTGGCCGACCTCGACCTCCACGCCGCTCGCCTCGAGCGCGAGCATCATCTCCTGGCGGAGATCCGCGAGGGAGTCGGTCGGCGGGCACGGGAAGTACCCCTCCTTGTGCCGGACCTTGTAGCCGAGGTTCGGGTACTCCTCGCGCCCCGAGTTCCACGCCCCCTCGGCGCTGTCGAGGAAGTAGAAGCCCGCGTTCGGCTGCGACTGGTCGAAGCGGACGTCGTCGAAGACGAAGAACTCCGCCTCGGGCCCCATGAAGGCCGTGTCCGCGATGCCGGTCTGGCGCAGGTACGCCTCCGCCTTCTTCGCGATGTAGCGCGGGTCGCGCGAGTAGGCCTGCTTGGTGATCGGGTCGAACACCGAGCAGATGATGCTCAGCGTCGGGTGCGCCGTGAACGGGTCGAGGCGCGCCGTGTCCGGGTCGGGGACGATGAGCATGTCCGACGCGTTGATCGGCTGCCACCCGCGGATCGACGAGCCGTCGAACCCGATGCCGTCCTCGAACAGCGCCTCGTCGAGGCGGTGCGCCGGGATGGTCGTGTGCTGCCACGTCCCCGGGAAGTCGATGAACTTCAGGTCGACGAACTTCACTTCGTGCTTCTTGCCGAGCTCGATGGCTTCTTTCGCGTTCATAAGGGCAGGCTCCTCTCAGATGGCTTCTTTGCCGCGTTCGCCGGTGCGAATCCGCACCGCTTCCTCCACTGGCGTCACGAAGATCTTCCCGTCGCCGATGCGACCGGTCTTCGCGCTCTTCTCGATGGCGTCGAGCGCGTCGTGCACCATCTCGTCGGGGACGACGATCTCGATCTTCACCTTGGGCACGAAGTCGACGACGTAAGCGCTCCCCCGGTAGACCTCTTTCTTGCCGCCGGTCCGCCCGAAGCCCTTCACCTCGGTGACGGTCATCCCCTGGACGCCGACGTCCGACAGGGCGTCCTTCACTTCGTCGAGCTTGAACGGCTTGATGATGCACTCGATCTTCTTCACGACGCTCTCCTGCTCTCTCCTCTGCCCGCGTGCGGGCTGGGAGCCGACGGCATTGTCGACCCGGATCGTTTCAGGGAGGTTTCGTCGGTTTTCGATTCTCACGGCGTCGGTCGGCAAGCGCCTCCCTCCTTCCTTCCGTGAGAATTGCCGCGGCTTCCCATCTCTCCATCACAGCCGTGGACGCAAGCCCACGGTGAGCGCGACACCTCCGCACTGGGCTCTCACGGCGGGTTCACCCCCGCGGCTGTGTCTTCGGTCCCCTGTGGCTCAGCCATGGCGGCCGGCGCGGCGCCCTTCCGGATTTCGGGCGCCGCGCCGTACGCGTTCCTACCGGACCGCTAGCTGTGCGAGACCCCGCCCGTTCCTGCCGCGGTGCTCACCGCGGAGGACTGGATGGGGACCGGCGCGGCCGGCGTTGCGGCAGAGGCGGTCGGACCGGTGACCACGGGGGTGATGGTCACCCCCGAGACGTCGCCGGTGACGGTCGCCTTCTGCTTCTTGCTTGCGGTCCCCCGCGCCTTGCGAGTCGCCTCCGCCTTCGCCGCCCGGGCCGCGAGGGCCGAGGGCGACAGGGGCGCAGGCTTCTTGCGCGGGGTGACCCCGAGAGCCGCCAGTGTGGTCGGCGAGCTCGCGAAGGCCCCGGCGAGGTTGACCCTCACGACCGACAGGATCGCCCCGTCGGTCGCCTGGAGCTTGCGCTCCTTTGCGACGGCCTCCGCGTACGCCGCCTTCGCCTGGACGACGGCGCTGGCGGCGGCGAGGAGACCGGTGCCGAGCTGCACGACCTGAGGCGTCGTGTAGGTCGTACTGTCGACCATGAACGTCATGGCGGCGCAGTACGTCGGCAGGGCGGTGGTGAGACTCTGGAGCTCGGACAGCTCGACTTTCTTCGTGACACCCATCTGGCCTTTGACCTCTTCCGAGGTGCGGGGACGCGACATGCGTCCATCGCCCTCAAAGCGCTTATTGGCGAGGAGCCGATTCCCGCCGCCCCCTTTTGTCGATTGTTTGTAAGTGCCGGAGATCGCTGGCGAACAATCGTTCGAGGCCGCGGGGCGATCCGGCCGCCTCCGTGCGCCCGAGGCGGACGCCCGAAGGCTTCCAGGGACGGATCTCGATCCCTCGACGCAAGCCACGGGGCTTCCAGCGACGGACCTCGATCCCTCGACACAAGCCACGGGGCTTGCAACGACGGCGCGCGATCCGTCGACACACGCCACGAGGCTTCCGGCGCAAGCCGTCGATCCGTCGACACACGCCCGAGGGCTTCCGAGGCAAGCCATCGATCCATCGACACAAGCCCGAGGGCTTCCAGCGCAAGCGCTCGATCCGTCGACACACGCCCGAGGGCTTCCAGCGCAGGCGCTCGATCCATCGACACAAGCCCGAAAGCTTCCAGCGAACGCCACCCCTCCGTCGACGAAGGCGGTCGTGGCTCGCTTCACAGGCTCGCGCTGGTGCGCGATCGCCTCGCGCTCGTCGGCGACGAGGACGACTACCCCTTCGCGGCCTGCTGCTCCGCCAGCGCCTTCCCCACGACCTGCGCGAAGAGCCCTCCTCCGTTGAGGCTCATCCCTCCGTCGACCGGCAGCACCACGCCTGTGATGTAGCTCGCCCACGGCGACGAGAGGAACAGCGCGCACTGCGCGATGTCCTCCTTGAGGCCGATGCGCCCGAGCGGGATGACCTCGCCGAGCGCCCCCGCAGCGAAGCCGCTCTTCGGCGCGAGGCGGTCCATGCCCCCCGTGTCGGCGATGGGGCCGGGCGAGATGGAGTTCACGCGGATGCCTTCGGGCCCCCACTCGAGCGCGAGGACGCGCGTGACCTGGTCGACGCCGGCCTTGGCGGCGCAGACGTGGACCTGGAACGCGACGGCCTGCGAGGCCTGCTGCGCGGAGATGTTGATGACGCTCGCGCCGGGCCTCTTGAGGTGCGGGTAGGCGGCGCGGAGGACGTGGAAGGTGCCGACGAGGTCGATGTCGACGACCGCCTTGAAGCCGTTCGACGAGAGGGCCGAGGCGGGGGCGGGGAAGTTGCCGGCGGCGCCGGAGACGAGCACGTCGATGGGACCGAACGCGTCGGTGGCCTGCTTCAGCACCTCGGACACGCGCGCGAAGTCCCGCACGTCGCACGCGAAGCCGAGCGCGCGGGTCCCCTCGGGGGCGTCTCCGTTGAGCGTCTTCGCGGCGGCGGTGACCTTGTCCTGCGCGCGGCTGCAGACGGCGACCCTGGCGCCGGCGCGAGCGAAGCCCTCCGCGATGCCGAGGTTGATGCCGGCGGTGCCACCGGCGACGAAGACGTGCTTGTCGGTGAAATCGAAGGGGTTCATGCGTGTTCCGTGAGGGTAGGGGGGCCGCAGGTGAATCGAGCGGCGTTCTCCGTGGAAGAAGAGGCCCGTGGTCAGTGGCTTGCGAGGAGGGGGGGCCAGGGCGGTGGAGCTCTCGCTGACTTACGGATTCATGCACTGCTTCATGTCGCCGCAGACGTGCTTCCCGTGGCAGTCCTTGTTCGTCTTGCACGCCCGGGAGCAGAAGTTGGCGCCGCTCACCTCGAAGCCGGCGGGGCAGCTCTTTCCGTTCGGCTCCAGCTCATCGACCGTCGCGGCGGGGGCCGGAGCGGGTGGGCAGCGGATCTCGTCGCCGTTCCTCGTCTTGACGACGGCGCACCCGGCGGTGGTGCCGGTGGTGATCATCCTCGTGACGGACTCCCCGGGCCCCAGCTTCAGCCAGCTCGCGCCCGCGGACGCGGAGCCCGAGGCGCTCGCGCTGGGTGCAGGCGCGCTGGGCGCGGGGCTCACCGCCGAGGCGCCGGGCGCGGGTGCGCTGGGCGCGGCGCTCGGTTTCGGCACGGGTGGCGGGGCCGCGCTGGCGGAAGGGGCGGCGGTGGTCGCGCTGCCAGAGGGGCCGTTGCACGCGGTCAACGCGAGGACGGCGCACGTGACGAGGAGGATGGGAGCGAGGCGCATGAGCACCGCACGATACACGCGAAAGCTCTACTGCGGCCCGCTGGCGAGCCCCGCGGAGAGCAGCTCGTGGGCGTCGACCGGCCCGCGCGAGTTGGCCTCCCTGAAGATGAGGTGCGCGATGCGCGCGTCCTTCGGCGCGAACTGGTACGCCTCCTGGAGCGCCTCGAGCGCGACCTCTCTCTCCCCCGTCTGCACGGCGGCGACCGCGCGATCGAGGAGCAGGGCGGTCGTGAGCGAGGTGAGGGGGGCGTCGCCGGGGCTGCTCGCGGTGCCAGTGAGCGTGACGGCGAGGGCGGCGCGTGCAGGGGCGGTCGCTTCGAGCGCGTGCTTGCGGTCCGAGCCGCCGCGAGGCTCGGGCTCGAAGAGCGCGAGGAGGCCGGCAGGGAGGAGGTGCCGGGTGAGAGTGCGGTCCCAGCGCGGGTCGGTCGCGACGACGAGCGGCCTCGCGAGGGTGAGGTTCGAGAGGGAGAGCTCCTGCGGGACGCCGGTCAAGGCGATGTCGCGGAAGAGCGGGACGAGCCTCGCGTCACGGGCGAGCGCCGACGCGGAGGCCTCGTTCTTCGGGTCGAAGGTCGGGAGGAGCGAGAGGTCGCCGGGCAGGTCCCCGCTCGCGCGCGTCGCGAGGAGGCGCTCGTAGAGCCTCGGCGAGCTGACGAGCAGGAGGCTGCCGCTCGGCACGCCGGCGAAGGCGGTGTCCTCCCAGCTCGCCAGCGCGAGGGGGGGCCGGGCGGCGGCGCGCGCGAGGCCGTCGTCGAGAGCGATCGCGGGGAACGCCGCCTCGAGAAGGACGACCATCGCCGCGCTGGCGGACGCGAGGGGAAGGCGGGCCTTCGAGACGCGTCGCACCCCCTCGTGCATCGAGACCGCCGCGAACGCGACGTAGCCGACGAGGGCGACGAGGCCGACGGGCGACCACGCCTCGCGCGTTCCGCCGCCGCCGAGGATGAGCATGAGGGTGGCCGCGACGGTGACCGCGGCGAGCCTCAGGTTCTCGCGCCGCGCGCGCGGTACGAGGAGCCCGAGCACGAACCCTCCGGCCGACAGCAGCAGGAGGACCCCACCGAGCTCCTCCTCCACGAGCACGGCCGCATGGCGGAGCGACCCGTCGGCGAAGCTGAGCGACCTCCCCGCAGGCCAGGCGAAGAGCGGCGCGCTCGTCGAGAGGGAGGAGACCCGGGCGTGAATCGCGGCCAGCACGAACGGGACGAGCCCCGCGACCGCGGCGAGCACGACCGCGACCCCGAGCTCGAGGCCGGAGGTGCGGGGTGCAGCGTCGCCGTCCTTCGCGGTGCGCGACACGAACACGCGCGCACCGGCAGCGACGGCGACGCAGACGCCGATGAGAGGGTCGTACGAGAGGCCGAGCGTGAAGAGACCGGCGAGCAGCGGCCATGCAGCGGCTGCGACCGGAAGAGCGAGGACGACGAGGACGAGCACGACTCCGAGGAGGCCGGACGCCGCGCTCGAGGCCTCGTGCTGCACGCCGTAGGAGCACGAGACGGTCGCGCTCGCGATGCACGCCACGACCGAGCTCCAGGGCGAAGGGCCCGCGGCGGCGACGAGCGCGCGGCGAACGACGACGAAGACGAGCGCCGCCATGGCGCCGACGAGGAGCACTCCGGGGAGCTCGGCGCGCAGGGTGCGCGTCCCGATGGGGAGGGCCGCGAAGACCGCGGCGAGCCAGCCGTCGACCGCGCGAAGGCCGCCCGCGTAGCCCATCCCGACGGTCTCGATGACCCCCGCGTCGCGTCCGCCGTCCGCGTAAAGGTCGAGCTGCGACGCCGCGACGAGCACCGGCAAGAGGGCGCTGGCGCCGACCCACGCGAGCTCTTTCGAGGACGGCGGACGCGCTGCGGGGAGCATGAGCCGCGTGACCATGCCAGAGCGGGTCAGATTTGGGCTAGTCTCCGGCGCCTCTGAGACAGAAGGCGGGCCGTGCGCCCGTTCCCGAAGGAGTTGTTCTTGGCCAGATTCATCGACGAGCTGAAACGCACCCACCACTGCGCCGAGCTGCGCGCGACCGACGAGAAGAAGGAGGTCGTCCTCTTCGGGTGGGTGGCGAGCTACCGCGACCACGGCGGCTGCGTCTTCGTCGACCTGCGCGACCGCGAAGGGATCACGCAGATCGTCTTCGACCCCGAGGCCAAGGGGACGGCTGCCGCGACGGGCGAGAGCCTCGAGATGGCGAAGGCGGCGTACGCGGCCGCGCAGACGCTGCGGAGCGAGTGGGTCATCGGCGTCCGCGGCTACGTCGTCAGCCGCGGCACGAACAAGAACCCGCGCCTCGCCACCGGCGAGATCGAGATTCACGTCGTCGAGCTGACCGTCTTCAACCGCGCCGACACCCCGCCGTTCGAGCTGTCGGACTCGATCGACACCTCGGAGGAGAAGCGCCTCCAGTACCGCTACCTCGACCTCCGCCGCGCGCCCCTGCAGAAGACGCTCCGCGTCAGGCACCGCATCAACCAGACGACGCGGCGCTACTTCGACGAGCAGGGCTTCCTCGAGCTCGAGACGCCGGTCATGGTGAAGTACACGCCGGGCGGCGCTCGCAACTTCCTCGTCCCGAGCCGCATGCACCTGGGGAAGTTCTTCGCCCTCGCGGAGAGCCCGCAGCTCTTCAAGCAGCTCTACATGGTCGCCGGCTTCGACCGTTACTTCCAGATCGTGAAGTGCTTCCGCGACGAGGATCTGCGCCTCGACCGCCAGCCCGAGTTCACGCAGATCGACGTCGAGATGTCGTTCGTGAACCAGGACGACATCTTCCGCGTCATGGAGGGGCTCATCTTCTCCATCTGGAAGACCGTCCTCGATATCGACCTCCACGAGACGTACCCCTCGGGGCGCTTCCCGCAGATGAAGTTCGAGGACTCGATGGCGAGCTACGGCAACGACAAGCCGGACCTCCGCTTCGGGATGCCGCACGTCGACCTCACCGAGCTCGTCATCGAGAACGCCGGCGGCGGCGTCTCCTTCTGGAAGGACATCGCCGACAAGTTCACGAGCGGGCAGTATCGCAAGGACCTGCCGGCCGAGATCGTGAAGGCGATGCGCATCCCCGCGAGCGCGAACCTGTCGCGCGCGGACTCCGACAAGCTCGAGGAGTTCGTCAAGCAGATGGGCTCGAAGGGGCTCGCGCGCGCCAAGGTCGACGCGCAGGGGAACTGGACGCAGTCGCCGCTCGCCAAGACGATCACGCCGGCGCTTCGCGAGGCGATCAACGCGAAGACCGGGGCGAAGGACGGCGATCTGCTCGTCTTCCAGTTCGGCAAGGAGTCGGTCGTCCAGACCGTGATGGCCAACCTTCGCGTGCACGTGGCGAAGAAGATGGGGCTCATCCCCGAGTCCGGTCACGGCGGTCACTTCAACTTCCTCTGGGTCGTCGACCCGCCCCTCTTCGAGTACGACGAAGAGAGGAAGACCTGGGCCGCCGCCCACCACGCGTTCACGCGGCCTCACGACGACTGCGTCGCGATGCTCGACACCGACCCGGGCAAGGTCCTCTGCCACCGGTACGACCTCGTCCTCAACGGCTTCGAGATCGGCGGCGGATCCATCCGTCTCCACGACCCCGAGGTCCAGGCCAAGGTGTTCCGCGCGCTCGGCATCCAGACCGAGGAGGCTCGCCAGAAGTTCGGCTTCCTCCTCGACGCGCTCCGGTTCGGCGCGCCGCCGCACGGCGGGATCGCCATCGGGATGGATCGACTGGCGATGCTGCTGTCGGGCGCGGAGAGCCTGCGCGACGTCATCCCGTTCCCGAAGACGCAGAAGGGCTCGGACCTCATGACCGACGCCCCCAGCCGGGCGCTCCCGGAGCAGCTCGCCGAGCTGCGCATCAAGTCGCTCGAGCCGGCCCCGTGAAGACCTCCGCGCGCGTCGCCACCCTCGTCGTGTCGGCCGCAGGGCTGTGGGTGGCGTGCGCGACGACGCAGTATCACCTCTTCATCGCCGGTCAGTACCTCCCGAGGCTCGACTGCGTGACCCCGGGCGAGGTCATCGACATCCTCAACGAAGCAGGGGTCGACGCGAACTGCGACGCGACCTGCGTCGTGCCGCCCGAGGACGCGGGGGTGTACATCACCGGCGCGTGCGCCCCCTTCCCGCCGGGGGACCTGGTGAACCCGGACTCCTCTCCGCTGAGGGAGCTGTGCGCGAAGGGGCTCGCGGCGATCCATCGCAGCGATCTCTGCCTCGAGGGGGGCCCGAGCAACCCGGCCATGGATGCCGGCGTGGACTCGGGCGTGGACTCCGGCGTGCACGTGGCCACCGACACGGGCGTGGACACCGGCGCGCACGACGCCCACGAAGCAGGCGTGGCAGACGCCGGTCACGGCTGACGTCATGGCTCATCGTCGGCGGGACTCCCGCTACTCCATCCAGTTCCCGGTCCAGCTCCTTCACGCCCGGCGGCCGCACTCGCTGGTCACGGAGGACGTGAGCGAGGGGGGCATCTTCCTCGCGACGGACGCGCCGCCGCCGCTCATGCAGCTGGTGCAGGTTCAGCTGGTGCTCCCGATAGGAGATCACGCGCTCTCGGCGCACGGCATGACCGTTCACGTCGTCCTCCCGTCGAACCCGCTCGGGCGCGTGCCCGGCATCGGCGTCCAGTTCTACGCGCTCGATCGCGCGACGCGCGACGCGTGGGAGGCGTTCACCCGCTACGTCGCGGCCAACTTCCCGCGCGCCACCGACCAGACCCCGCTCCGGCTGCAACGAGGCGTCACCCCCGAGCCGCTCAGCCGCCGCTTCGGCCACCACAAGGCGGTGCTCGAGCTCAAGCCCGCGACGCTCGAGGCGCTCGAGGCGATCTACACCGACGACGTCCCGACGGGCGGCCTGTCGATACGCACCCTCGTGCACGTCGAGCTCGGCGCGAACGTCGTCGTCCACGTCACGCACCCGATCAGCCGCGCCCCCTTCCTCTTCGAGGCGAGGGTCAAGCATCGCCTCGACGCCCCGCGCGGCCTGCGCGTCGAGCTGCTCGGCGTCGACACCCAGTTCCGCGCCGAGTTCCTCGACTTCGTCCGCGGCCCCGTCGTCGTCGAAGAGGAGATCGGCGTGGAGGACGAGGACGTCGAGACCGACGAGTAGAAAGCGCAGCGTGCTCTTCGGGGGAGGGGCCCCGAAGCGGAGGGTGGGGACCCCGAAAAACCACGCTTTTTTGGGGCGGGAGGCAGAGCCTCCCGGGATGACTAGGGATGTGAGCTGACGCTGAGGTCCTTCGCGGCCTTTGCGGTGAGAAGCTCGACGAGCGAGGAGCTCACGCCTCCTCCTCCGCCGCCGGTGAGCTGGATGTCCGGCGTCTGTCGCTGCGCGCCGTAGGCGGTCGCCCAGGCCTTCTGCACCTCGACGTAGGCGTCGATCCTGCGATTGAGCGCGTTGTCGGCCGCGAGCGCGAGCTTCTTCGCGTCGGCGTCGGCCTTCGCCTCGGTGATCGTGCGCTCGGCCTGCAGCTTGGCGGTGTCGAGGTCGAGGGCCGCGACCTCCTTGTTCTTCTGCGCCTGGAGGGTGGCGACCTCCTTCTCCTTCTGCGCGATCGTCATGGCCTTGGCCTTCTCGACCTCCTGCTCCCACTTGGCCTTCGCGGCGTTCGCCTCGCCCTGCTTCTCCGAGGTGATCGCGTCCTGCTCCGCCTTCTTCGCGTTCACCATCGACTGCTGGACGGCCATGATCGCCTGCTGCTGCTGCTTGATCTGCTCCTCGACCTGCGGGTCGTAGTCGATGGCGTTGATCGTGATGTTGCTCGCGTCCATCCCGTAGCGCTGGATGGGGCTGTCCTCCTCGCGCTCGATGCCGTTCGGGAAGTGAGCGTTCGGCTTGGGCTGCACGAAGTCGACGGTCTTCTTCTGACCGGTCAGCGGATCCGTCGTCTCCACGGGCTTGTGCTCGGTCCGGTAGACGCCGTTGATGACCTGGTCGGTGATGTACGTGATGAGGTCGTTGCGCTTCTCGGCGTACGACTCGCGGCTGCTCATGAGCGGCCCGGTCATGAAGACGGACTTGTTGACGACCTGCCGGACGAGCTCGTGCTCGATCGCGCCCATGCTGCCGTAGGTGGAGTGGAGGAGGAGCATCTTCTTCTCGTCGATCGGGAGGCTGTAGCGCAGCGAGCCGGAGACGTTGCCGTGACCGCCGTCGTTGAAGCGCACCTTGATCGAGTCGTCTTCCTTCCGGCCCTCGTCGACCCTCGCGGAGAACCAGTACTGAGCGGACTTCTTGTACCGGGTGACCCGCCCGAAGTTCTGCATGTGGACGCCTGGCGTGTTCCAGACCTGCAGGTGCCCATCGAGGAAGTTCTGCTTCACGACGATCTCGTCCGCCGCGACGGTGGTGGCCATGTTGCTGATGAGCATGGCGCTGAAGACGAGGACGGCGACGCCCGCGGCGAGCTTGAGGACGAGGACGGTGAGCCCCTGATTGACGCTACTCATGACTTTCTCCTCGACGCGTTCTTCTGTTCGTCGTCGTTCTCTTCTTGCTGCTGCTGTTCCTGCGTCGCCTGTTCCTGGCCCTGCTTCAGATCCTCGTCGTACATGTGCTCGTAGAGCTTCTCCGTCTCCTTGTTGATGCGCGCCGCTTCCTGCTCGATCCGGGCCTGCTCGAGCCGCTCCTTCGCCTCCGCGAGCGCGTTGCGCTTCTTCGGTACGACGGCGTTCACGAGGCGGTAGAGCGGGATGCCGATCAGGAACACGGAGCTGGTCGCGGCCAGGAGTATGAGGAGGTCTTCGAGCAGCATGCTCTCCGCATCCTATCCGACCGCGCTATCGTTGGGCATCGAGGGAAGCTGCCTCCGGGGTACGACTCTCTCGACTCGGGACTTAGGGTCATCCTGGCCGGCGCGCAAGGACGCGGGCCTGCGAGTTGACGCCGGCGAACGGGACGGAGCAATGTCGGGCGATGCTCGCGTGCGCGCTCGCGATAGGTGGGCTCGACCCGGGAGGCGGCGCGGGGATCGCCGCGGACCTTCGCGCGTTCCACGCCGTCGGTGCGTTCGGGTGCGCCGTCGTCGCGCTCCTCACGGTGCAGTCGACCGACGGTCTCGTCGCGAGCTCGCCGGTCGCGACGGGGACGGTGCTGGCGCAGGCTGCGGAGGTGGTGCGCGCGCAGCGGGTGCGCGTCATCAAGGTCGGGGCGCTCGGCTCGGTCGCGAACGTGCGGGGCGTGGCGAGGTGGCTCGAGGCGACCGCGCTCCCCGTCGTGCTCGACCCCGTGATGCTCCCCACGCGAGGCGCCTCACGGCTCCTCGACGGACGCGCGATCGCCGCGATGCGCGATGAGCTCCTGCCCCGGGCGACCCTCGTGACGGCCAACGCGACGGAGGCGGCGGCGCTCGTCGGAGAGCCCGTGACCACCGTGACGCAGGCGAAGCGCGCGGCGGTGCGCCTCGTCGAGCTGGGCGCTGCCGCCGCGCTGGTGAAGGGGGGGCACCTGAGACGCGGGAAGGACGTCGTCGACGTGCTCGCGACGGGGACGGGCGACGTCATCCTTCTGACCGGTCCGAGGCTCGTCCTCCCTCCGACGCACGGCGGCGGCTGCGTCCTCGCGTCGCTCGTCGCCGGGCTGCTCGCCCGCGCGGCCCTGGACGGGGCACCCTCTCGCATCGTCGCGCTCGTCCGTCGCGCCCGACGCATTCACCAGCGCGCCCTCGAAGACGCGGTCGACGTGGGCGGCGCGATGCGCGTGCTCACCCCTCGCTGAGGGATTCGCACGCGCGAGACCGACTCACCCTCGCTACTGATAGCCCGCCGCCTGAAGCGCGAACATCCTCGCGTACCTGCCCCCCTTCGCGACGAGCTCGTCGTGCGTGCCGACCTCCTCGATGTGCCCGCCGCCGAGGACGACGATCCGATCGGCCATGCGCACCGTCGGAAAGCGGTGCGAGATCACGATCGTCGTGCGACCGCGCGCGAGCTCGTGGAACCGCTCGAAGACGGCGTGCTCGGCGTCGGCGTCGAGCGCGGCGGTCGGCTCGTCGAGCACCATGATGTCGGCCTCCTCGCGCATGAAGGCGCGCGCGAGGGCCACCTTCTGCCACTGCCCTCCGGACAGCTCGGCGCCCCCCTTGAACCAGCGTCCGAGCGGCGCCTCGAGGCCGTCGCGCAGCGTCTCGACCAGCTCGCTCGCGCCTCCGCGATCGACCGCGCGAAGGACTCGAGGGGCGTCCGTCATGTGCGGGACGCTGCCGAGCGCGACGTTCTCGCGCAGGGTGAGCTGGTACTGGTTGAAGTCCTGGAAGAGGACGCCGAAGCGCTTGCGGAGCACCCCCTCGTCCCAGTCGCGCAGGTCTTTCCCGTCGAGCAAGATCACCCCTTCGCTCGGCTCGTACAGGCGCGTGAGCAGCTTGATGAGCGTCGTCTTCCCGGCGCCGTTCTCGCCGACGAGCGCGAGGCTCTGCCCTTCGGGAATGACGAGATCGACGTGGCGGAGCGCCCACCTGTCGGTCCCGGGGTAGCGAAAGCCGACGTCCCGGAGCTCGATCCCGGAACTGGTGCTCGCCTCCGGAGCCCTTGTTACGGTCGCGGTGGAGCTCGGTGCGCCGCCTGCGTTCGGGCGCCCTTCCTTGGCGAGGAACGCGAACAGGTTCGCCATGTAGAGGTTGTGCTCGTAGATGCTCCCGAGCGCGCTGAGCACGGCCTGGAACGACTGCTGGCCCTGACGGAACGCGACGACGTACATCGTCATGTTTCCCAGGGTGAGCTCGCGGGCAGCGGCGGCGAGAGCCATGAACGCGTAGGCGCCGTAGAACGCGCCGGTGCCCAGCAGCGAGAGCGCGTGGGTGACCGCGCCCCGCTTCACGGCGAGCGCCTTGTCCTCCTTGTAGAAGGTCTCCGCCAGCGACTTGTAACGCTCGAGGAAGAGCGGCCCGAGCCCGAAGAGCTTCACCTCCTTGACGTGCTCGTCGTTGGCGAGCGCGTACTCGAAGTACATCAGCCTGCGTGAGTCCGGAGAACGCCAGTTGCGCAGGCGAAACGTGACCTTCGAGTACCGCGCCTCGCCGAGCGCCGCGGGGACGGTCGCGAGCACCAGCAAGACCACCGCCCATCCGCTCCACTGGACGAGGAGCGCGCCGTAGCCGATCAGCGTGAGGGCGTTCTGCACGAGCTGGAAGGCCTCGCTCACCAGCTGAACCGGCCGCGACGAGGCCTCTCGCCGCGCGCGCGTGAGCTGGTCGTAGAACTCCGAGTCTTCGAAGTGGTGCAGCTCGAAGGTCAGCGCCTTCTCGAGGATGGCCACGTTGATGTCGACCCCGAGCCTGGCGCCGAGCACCGTTCGAGTGAGAGCGAGGGAACGGGTGACGAGCGCCTGCACGAGGACGATCGCCAGCTCGACGAGGACCCAGCGCAGCGTGTCGCCGCGCGAGCGCCCGAGCACGGCATCGACGATTCGCTTTCCGGCGTACGCGACGCCGAGCGGGAGCCCGGCGCCCGCGAGCGTCAGCCCTGCGAGCGCCAGCGTCAGCCGTGGCGACGAGCGCCAGACGAGCGACAGCGTCTGCCGCGTGTACGCGAAGACGCCGCGTGCCGAAGCGTCCGACTCTCTGGCAGGTGCCGGTGCGTGATGCAGCTATCTCACCGTCATGGCTGCGCCCGAGCCATGCCTAGTTGCCATGAAGCCACCATAACGCTCATTCGTAACCACGGCTCGATGCGCTCGCACGTCGACGCGTGCGACGGCGTCGTCGGTTCGAGATGACGACTTCATGACCGGACGCGCCGACCGCCACGCGGCTTCCGTGGCTGCCGGTTGGTGCTTAAGAGACAGAGGTCGTGAAGCAGCTCCTGATCCTTGCAACGCTGTCGTCGATGCTCGGCTGCCTGTCGAGCGAGGGGGTGTCGACCGTGTTCCGGGCGCCGCTTCCGGAGGGTCATGCCGAGGACTGGCCGATGTTCCGCGACGACGTCGAGAGGTCGGGGTTCGCGGAGGGGACGACCGTCGGCTCCGCCGTGTCCGTCCTGTGGCATCGACCCGGCTTCAACACGACGGCGTACGGTGCCGTGAAGGGGTCGCCGGCGGTGGTGGGGGACATGCTCTACTGCGGAACGGACACCGGTCGCTTCGTGGCCGCGCGGATCGACACGGGGGAGGTCGTCTGGCAGGTGCAGCTCACCGGGACGACTCACGGCATCCACGGCTCGCCCGCCGTCGTCGGCGGCTACGTGTACATCGGCGCGTACGACGGAACGGTCTACGCGTTCGAGCGCGCGAGCGGTCTGCTCGCGTGGCGATACAAGCTTGGCTATCAGGTGGGCTCGTCGCCTGCGGTCGTGCCGGAGTGGGGCGTGGTCTTCAGCTCACACGAGGAGTCTCCGGACGGAGGGGGCTTCGTCGTGTCGCTCGACGCGCGGACCGGAGCCGAGATCTGGCGAGCGCGGACGGAGGCGCACCCTCACTCGAGCGTGGCGGTCGACGTCGAGAGGAAGATGGTCTTCGTGGGAGACAACCTCGGTTATCTCTACGCTCTGGACGCAGCGACGGGCGGCGTCGTCTGGCGCCAGAAGCTCCTCGAAGCGGGGAAGACCGACATCAAGACCACGCCGTCCGTGCTGCTCGACCGAGGCCTCGTCGTCTTCGGGGCGTGGTCGGGGAAGATCTACGCGCTCGACGAGGCGACGGGCTCCACGCGCTGGGCGTACGAGACGGGAGGCAAGATCATGGCTTCGACCGCCTACCTGCCGAGCCGCGGGCTGGTGTACGCGGCGTCTCCGACGGGGAGGCTCGTCGCCGTGGACGCGCGCGACGGTCACGAGGTGTGGACGTTCGACGCGGGCGTCCCACTTTACAGCTCGCCGGCAGTGAGCGGCGACGGAGCGTCGGTCGTCTTCGGAGGCGAGGACGGAAACATCTTCGCGATCCGCGCCGACAGCGGTCGGGAGCTCTGGAGGTTTCGCCTCGGCAGCGCGGTGACCGGGTCGCCCACGCTCGCGGGCAGCCGGATCTACGTGACCGCCTACAAGGGAGACCTCTGGGCGCTCTCGACTCGCGTGGAGCCGGCAATCTAGACGCGCGCAGGCTTCGTCGTGGAGGTTCGGGTCGTCCACGCCATATCCTTGCTCGTGACGTGGTAGGGAGAGGCCGCCCGGGTCAGATGTCGGGCCTTCACGCGTCTTTAGAGGGATAGCTCATGCGGTTTGCCCGGTTCCGAGGTCTTGCTGGCGTCGTCGCGGCACTTGCGGTCCTGACCCCTGCAGCGACAGCGCTCGCACAGGCCACCGGCGTGGCGCTCGATCGCTTCGAGCCGGCGCCCGCAGGCGATCGCATGTTCGGCGTCCCCTCCCCTTACGCCGCAGGGAGCTTCACGCCGCACGTCATGCTGCTCCTCGACTACGCGCACGATCCGCTCGTCCTCAAGGTGCTCCCCGCCAACACGAACGCGGGGGCCGTCGTGTCGAGCCAGATGTACCTGAACCTCGACGTGGGGTTCTCGCTCTGGAACCACCTGTTTCTCGATGTCGACGTCCCCGTCGCCCTCCTCCAGAGCGGCGGCAGCCCGAGCGGGCAAGGCGAGACGTTCTCCTCCCCGAGCTCGGCGCAGTTCGGAGATCTGCGCCTCGGCGCTCGCGTGCCGCTGTGGGGCAAGTACCACGACGCCTTCCAGATCGCGCTCGGCGGCTACATGTGGCTGCCCACGGGCGCGAGCGATGCCTACGTCAGCTCCGGCACCGTCCGCGGCCTGCCGCAGGTCATCGTCGGCGGAGAGATCGCGAACCGCATTGTCTACTCCGCCGCCGTCGGCCCGGAGATCGTGGGCTCGTCGAGCGGCGCCGCGGCCGGTGCGATCGAGCAGGGCTCGATGTTCCGCTGGGGGGCCGGCGTCGGTGTGCTGCTCCTCGAGAACCGGCACCTCCAGCTCGGGCCCGAGGCGAGCGGGGAGGTGCTCTTCAGCGACGTGTCGAAATACACGACGAACGCCGAGATCCTCTTCGACGCGCGCTACCGCTTCCTCCGGAACTTCGAGGCCGCTGCAGGCTTCGGGCCGGGGCTCACGTCGGGCGTCGGCACCCCCGACTACCGCTTCGTCGCATCCATCGCGTTCACGCCGGAGCAGAAGCGGCCGGTGCTGGATCGCGATGGTGACGGCATCCTCGACGTCGACGACGCCTGTCCGGACGTGCCGGGGGTCCACGACGAGGATCCTGCGAAGAACGGCTGTCCGCCTCCGCCGCCGGACCGCGACGGCGACGGGATCCTCGACGCCGACGACGCGTGCCCCGACGTGAAGGGGGTCGCCGATCCTGACCCGAAGAAGAACGGCTGCCCGCCTCCTCCGCCCGACCGCGACGGCGACGGCATCCCGGATGCGCAGGACGCCTGCCCCGACGTGAAGGGGGTCCCCGATCCCGACCCGAAGAAGAACGGCTGCCCGCCGCCTCCGTCGGACCGTGACGGCGACGGCATTCCGGACGTCGAGGACGCGTGCCCCGACGAGAAGGGTCCGCGCGATCCCGATCCGAAGAGGAACGGCTGCCCCATCGTCCACGTCACGGACAAGGAGATCGTCATCCTCGAGCAGGTGCAGTTCGACACCGGCCGCGCCACCATCAAGCCGGCGAGCGACGGGCTGCTCGATCAGGTCGCACAGGTGCTCACGTCGCACCCGGACATCGCGCGCCTCGAAGTGCAGGGCCACACCGACAACAAGGGCTCGCGCGCGCTGAACAAGAAGCTCTCTCAGGACCGCGCGAGCGCGGTCATGGGGGCGCTCGTGAAGCGAGGCGTCGACAAGTCGCGGCTCTCCGCGAAGGGTTACGGCCAGGACCTGCCGATCGCCGACAACAACACCGATGTGGGGCGCCAGGCGAACCGGCGCGTGCAGTTCTCGATCGTCACGAAGAGCCCGAAGGCGGCGCCATGATGGGCCCGATGCTACGAATGAAGGCGGAGGACGCGAACATGGGACAGAGACACGGACGACACGTTTCGTGGATCGCAAGCGCGCTCCTGGTTCTGCTGGGCGTCGCGCTCGCGGCGGCATGCGGCTCCAACGGCGCACCGAGCGGTCACGACCTCGACCCCCGCGTGTTCGTGAACGGCGGGTTCACTGCGGGCGCAGTGGGCGCCGTGCCCCCGGCCCCGTGGGTCCTCACGGACTTCCTGAACCCGTACAGTCCCAACGCCACGACGGGCGGCGTCACCCTCCAGACCCCGCAGACGCTCGCGGGGCTGAACCTTGAGCCGAACGGGGGAACCTGCGCTGCGACGAACAACTGCCAGGGGGGCGAGAACGGCGTTTGCACGGCAGGGATCTGCGAGCCGACGTCCAGGACCATCACTCTCCAGGGCACCGGCGTGCCGGATCCGACCGTGGGTGCGGGGCTCACCTACTGCCGGTACGGCAATCGATGCGCCCTCATCAACCAGCTCGGGAGCCTCACCAACGTCAACGAGCTCTCGCAGATGATGACCGTCGCGGCGGGCGACGTGGACCCGACGGACAACAAGGTGCACGTCCGCCTCGTCGTCGCGCCGGTGCTCGAGAACCCTGCGCACAACCCCAACGAGCAGCCGTACTTCTTCGTTCAGATTACGAACGTGACGCAGGGGACGGTGCTGTACTCGAACTTCAACTTCAGCAACCAGGTCGGCGTCCCCTGGACGACCGTCACGATCGGCGGCAACGTCTACCAGTACACGAACTGGCAGCTCATCGACGTCGCTCCAGGGAGCCCCGCGCTCAACATCGGCGAGCAGGTCGAGCTTCAGCTCATCGCGGCGGGTTGTTCGCTCGGCGGCCACTTCGGCGAGCTCTACGTCGACGGCATAGGCACCACGATCCCTGGCCTCTTCGTCGGCGGCTCCGGCCCGACGCAGGCAAACCCGGGCACGCTCCTCACGTACAACCTCAACTACAAGAACGGCTCTCCGGCGGTCGCCTGCAGCGCGGCCTCCCCGTGCGCCAACCTGGGGGCCTGCGTCACTGGCGTCTGCGCCGAGACGGGCGCCGTGATCGACTTCACGACGCCGCCGGGCACCACGTTCTCGTCGATCACGCCTCCTGCCGGCGCGGTGTGCGTGTCACCGCCTGTGGGTACTGCGGGCACCATCGTGTGCACCTTCGCCGGACCGATCCCGGCCGGCGGATCGGGCGCATTCGCGATCACCGTCATGATCACCGCGACCACGACGGGCAGCATCGTCTGTGGCAACTACCAGATCGGCTCGACGCAGGAGCAGCCGCTGCTCGGCAACTCGATCACGACCTACGCTGGATGCACGCTCGACACGGAGTGTCCGGCGGGCGACTGGTGCGACATCAGCCTCAACCTGTGCACGCCGACGCTGGCGAACGGCGTGGCGCTGCCGAGCGACAACAAGCACACCGTCCCCGTGCTGAACGGGCAGTGCAACGCGGCCGCGGCGAAGCTCGTGTGCACGAGCCAGGTCTGCGACACGGACAACAAGTGCGGCCTCCTGAACGGCGACGGACCGTGCACCGTGGCCCTGGAGGCCGAGTGTCGCTCCGCAGTCTGCGACCCCAAGGACATGAAGTGCGGGCTCGCGAACGGTGACGGAACCTGCACGCTGGCCGACGGACCGACGTTCTGTCGGTCTGGCGACTGCAGCGCGAACGGACTCTGCCTGCCGGCGGGCACCTGCGACGTCGACGCAGACTGTCTCGGCGGGAACTGGTGCTTCGAGGCGACGCACACCTGTACGGCCAAGATCGCCAACGGCGCCCCTCTGCCGAACGACCCGACCCATACGAGCCCGACGCTCGACGGGACCTGCGCAACCGCAGGGGTCGCGGGCGCCACGCTCGTGTGCGTGTCCGGCGTGTGCGACACCGACAACAAGTGCGGTATCGCGAACGGCGACCCCGGCTGTCTGCCCGGGAACGGAGCCAATCTCTGTCGGTCCAAGGTCTGCGACAAGGATGACAAGTGCGGCCTCGCGAACGGCGACGGCCCGTGCGTCCCCGTGACCAACGTGGGCGTGTGCCGGTCTGGCGCGTGCAGCATGCTCGACGTCTGCGAGCCCAGCGGTGGCTGCGAAGAGGACGCCGACTGCGCCGCGCCGCAGTGGTGCAACGAGAGCGTCGGCAAGTGCGAGGCTCCGCTCGCGAACGGCACGCCGATCCCGACCGACGCCACGCACACGAACCCGACGCTCACCGGCGCATGCACGGCGGCGGCGGGCAAGCTCGTGTGCGCCGCGGGGGTCTGCGACGCCACGAACAACGAGTGCGGCTACGCGAACGGCGACGGGTCGTGCACCGTCACGACGGGCCCGATGCTCTGCCAGTCCGGCACGTGCAGCGCTAACGGCACCGTGTGCGTCGCGGCGACGGGTGGCTGTGCCGTCGACGCCGACTGCTCGTCGACGCAGTACTGCAACACGCCGACCTTCCTGTGCACCGCGAAGCTCGCGAACGGCGTGGCCGTGCCGACGGTCGTCGGGCACACCCCGGCGCTCACCGGGATGTGCACGAGCGCGCTCGGCGTGGGCGCGATCGTCTGCGTGAGCGGCGTGTGCGACACGACCGACAGTGACTGCGGCTACGCGAACGGCGACGGCACCTGCACGTCGATGACTGCGACGACCGTCTGCAGGTCCGGCGCGTGCAGCACGAGCGGCGTGTGCGAGCCGATGGGCGGCTGCGAGGTCGACGCGGACTGCGCGACCGGCAACTGGTGTGACGAGAGCATGCACCTGTGCACGCCGCAGGTCGCGAACGGCGGCGCCATGCCGACCGACACAGGGCACATGACCCCCACGCTCGACGGGAAGTGCAACGCCGCGGCTGCGGTGCTGGTCTGCACGAGCGGCGTGTGCGACATGAACGACAACGAGTGCGGCTACGCCAACGGCGACGGGCCGTGCACGAGCGCCGATGGACCGACCGACTGCCGCTCGACGATCTGCGGCCAGGCGGGGGTCTGCGTCGGATGCATGACGAGCTCCCAGTGCTCCGGGAGCACGCCCGCGTGCAACACGACGAGCGGGGAATGCGTGCAGTGCACGAGCTCGGCCACCTGCCCGAGCGAGCAGCCCGTTTGCAACACGGGCCCATCGACGTGCGGCCCGTGCAACGGCGACTTCGGGAGCACGGCGACGCTGGCGTGCGGCTCGATGAGCGAGCCGTTCTGCTTCCTCACGGGCACGAACATGGGGCAGTGCGGCATGTGTTCGACGAACGCTGACTGCGTCGGCCACATGGGCAACGTGTGCGACACCACGAGCGGCCTGTGCACGTCCGGGTGCACGACGGACGCGCAGTGCCTCTCGTCCCAGTGGTGCAGCGCTGCGGCGGGCGGGCAAGGGATGTGCGAGCCGAAGCTCGCGAACGGCGTCTCGCTCCCGTCGACGCCGGCCAGCGTCGCGACCTGCACCGCGACCGTCGGCCAGCGCGTGTGCCTCTCCACCGTGTGCGACACGAAGAGCAACCAGTGCGGCTACGGGCTCGGAGACGGCCCGTGCACGACCACCGCCGAGTGCACGAAGGGGGCGTGCAACTCACAGACGATGCTGTGCGCGCTGGCCTCGGACGCCGGCGCCGACGGCGGCGCAGCCTGCCACGTGGACACCGACTGCAGCACGGGGAACTTCTGCGGCAGCACAGCCACGTGCACACCGACTCTGCCCACGAGCTCGACGTGCACCCGCGCCGCACAGTGCCAGAGCGCCGAATGCTCCGGTGGCGTGTGCAGCGTCGTGGTCAGCTCCGGCGGCGCCTGCTCCGTGCGCGGACCAGGCAGCGAACACGATGACGCGAACGGCGGCCTCCTCGGGCTGCTCTTCGCGGTCGGGTTCGTGGGATACGGGCGCCGGCGCAGGAGCGTCACTCCGGCGCCAGGCACCTCGTCCTAATCCGCCGATCGGGCGTCGCCGGACCGCACGTCTGGCGACCCCAGCGACGTACCCGAGCCCCCTTCGCCAAGAGTGTCGGGTCGTCGCGCGTCCGTGCCCGCGTCGACCGGCACGGGCTCTGCTGGCGCTTCGCTGCCCGAGCACGCGAAGTGGCCGAGCGAGGCGATGAGGAGAGCCACCACCGCGCGGCTTCTGAGCTGAGTGGGCAGGCTGGGATGAGCTTTGGCGAAGAGCACGGATGTCATGACGGATCCTCAGAAGCCCACGGCGACGCGCGCCGAGAGCTCGTTCAGGGTGTGTGCGCCCTCGCGCGCGGCGTCGTTCACGCCGCTTGCCAGGGTCTGGGCGGGCGCGACCGCCCGCTGCGCGCTGCTCTGCTTCGCGTCTCCGGCGACCGACGGGGAGACCGGCTCGCTTCCGGGAAACAGGTTCAGGTCATAGTTGACCGAAAGACGTACGCGGCGCGTCGCCCACAGGTTGACCCCGAACGAGACGACGCTCGCCGAGATCGTGCCATCGGGGCTCTTCGGGTCTGCACGACCACCGCGTGACGCGCTCGAGTAGTCGAGCCGGAGCTGCTCGAACTTCGCGAGCAGCTCGACGGAGCTGCGCGAGGGCTGCAGCGGAGACGCGAAGTCGATGTGCGGCGGATCGAGGTACCCCGGCCGGCGAACGAACTGACGATCGCCGACGAGCCAGACCGCCGCCTCCACGTAATACGAGTATCCGGTCATCGTGCCGTAGCGCTCCGTGTAGGGATACGCAGTCTGGTACCCGTCACGCGCCTCGCGCGTATCGTGGTCGGCGACGACCAGCTCGCTCGAGAGGTCGACGATGGAGACGGGCCAGTAGAGCTCGACTCCGCCCGTCAGCTGCCGGTTGCTCGGGATGACGTGAATGAGGTTCCCGTTCGAGTCCGTGTAGGTCGGCCTCCAGAACGCGTACCCCTCCTGCGTCGTCAGGCTCGGGTAGTCGTATCCGACGGTGCGCGCGTCCCTCACTCCGACGTGACCCGACACACCGATCTGGAGGGTGTTGATCGGGCCGTGCACGAGCGCGAACGGGTGCGCGAACACACGACCGATGGGATCGAAGTTCCCGTCCTGGTTGGTCACGTCCGGACCGTCGCCGTCGAACACACCGATCTCGTAGTGGACGAGCCTTCGCGGCGTCTCGCCCCACACCATCACTCCGATGTCGCGGAGCGTCGGCGCCCCGAGCGTGCGAACGGGGAGGGAGCTCTCCAGGAAGGGCGTGTAGTTCTCGCTCGTGCGGTTCTCCATGGAGAACGGGATCTTGAACTGCCCGGCCTCGAGGTTCAGGGCATCGGCGACGCGGTAGTTGATGAACACATCGGTCGGCTGCGCCGTGTACGAGGGGCTCTGTACGGCGGCGCTGCGCACGGCGCACGCGAGCGCGCCGGTCTTTGCGCTCACCGAGCAGCTGCTGGAGTCGGTCTGTCCATTTCCGTCCGCCGTCGCCGTTCGACCGAGCTCCCCCGCGACCGTCCACTGCCAGTGGCCAAGAAACTCCCCCGAGAGCTCGGGCCGAGCGCGTCGGAGGAAGACGGTCGGCTCGATCCCGCTCCCGGCGGCAGCGCTGCTGACGCCCGGCCCGAACGGCACGTACGCGTCGACGTGGACCTTGCCTCCGAAGTAGATGCGAAAGTCGTCGTGTGCGTCACGCAGATAGAAGTACTCGCCGACGCGCCCGGCGAGCGGGTAACCGTCCGCACCGACCGTTCCTCGCGCATCGGGTACGGGGCCGTCGCCGGGCGGCGCGGCGATCGAAGGCGCCGTCGGGACGAACGGCGGCGTATCGACGGGTGGGTCGGTCGCGCGCTCGGAGGCCTGCGCGAGAGCGTTGACGGAGAGGGTGGACACGAGAGCGGCGATACCGATGCAGCGTGCGTACAAGCGAGACCTCGCAGGGCAAGACAGGGCTTCACGATCGCGAAGCGCGATCGCGCGCGGAGGTCACCCTCCGAGAGACGCACCCGTCAGGGTGCGCTGCTACAGCTCGGCTCCGTCCGCTCCGCCCTCGTCACGCCACGCACTCTCCCTCGGTCGTCTCCGGCCGGAACGCCTCGACCTCGGCGAGATCGATGAAGTCCTCCGGACGCGGCGCAGCGGTTTCCAGGTCGACGATCGAGCCGCGCAGCTCGGCGACCGGGGCGCGCCGGAAATACGCCGTGATCGATTCGCCCTCGGCGCGCTTCGCTTCGTAGAGGTCGACGAGCCGTCGCACTCCTTCTGCGACGCGCCGCGCGGGGAGCTTGCCGATGATGCGACCGAACGCCGCGGCCTCGCCGGTCGGGTCTCCCCCTGCGTACACATGATAATAGGGCGCCGCGCGACCCTCGACCTTGCGAAGCCCACCCTGGAAGCCGAGGCCAGCGATGTGATGGAGCCCGCACCCGTTCGGGCAACCGCTCACCTTCACGACGAGCCCCTCGGCGCGATCCACGAGCGCGGCGTCGTCGTGGAACGCATCGCCGAGGTCACGGGCGAGCCCGCGCGACTGCGTCACCGCGAGCTTGCAGGACTCTGCGCCCGGGCAGCTCGTCACGTCGGCGATCGAGTCTGGGTCCGGCGACGACAGGCCGATCGCGCGCAGTGACGCGTGGAGCGCGACCACACGCTCGGTCGGGATCCAGCGGAGCACCAGGTTCTGCGCGGGTGTCGTGCGCACGGCTCCCTCGCCGAAGTCACGGGCGATCTGCGCGAGCGCGCGGAGCCTCCCGCCCGTCAGGTCACCGAGCGGTACGGTGACCGTGACGACCGAGTAGCCTGGCTGCCGCTGGGGCCGCACGTTGGTGCGCAGGAATCGAGCGCCCGCGTCGTCACTCACCGGGAGGAATCGAGGCAGGACGCCAGGCCCGCGCGGCGCGTCCTGCTGCAGGAGCGGGAGGTAGGAGCGGCTTCGCGGAGCTGCCGGATCGGTCGACACGGGCGGGAAGGCCTCGTCTGGCGCCTCGGGGTCGAAGGGGAGGGTCGGCATCCCCTCCGCGCGGATCAGCGCCCACTGCTCGTGAACGGCCGCGCTCCACGTCTCCCATCCCATCGCCTTGATGAGGTAGCGCAGGCGGTTCTTGTGGCGATGAACGCGGTCTCCGTGCGCGTGAAACACGCGGAGGATCGCGAGCGCGACGCCGAGAATGTCGCCCGCGGGGAGGAACGCGAAGAGCTCGTGTCCGCTCCTGCACCAGAGCGCCGTTCCGCCGCCGACCGTGAGACGGAACCCGCGAGCCTCGCGACCGCCGCTCCGATCGATTCGCGCGTGCCACCCGAGGTCGTTGATGAGCGCGAACGCGTGATCGGCGCCGCCTCCGGTGAACGCAATCTTGAACTTGCGCGGGAGCGACGAGCTCAGAGGATGGTGGAGGAAGTAGCGAGTGAGGGCGTCTGCGTACGGCGTCGGATCGAAGAGCTCGTCGAGCGCGACGCCGGCCGTGGGGCTCGTCGTCACGTTGCGGACGGAGTTTCCGCACGCCTCCCTCGTCGTCACGCCGGCGCGGGCGAGGCGCGCCATCGCGGCGCCGACGTCCGAGAGCTTCATGAAGTGAAACTGCACGTTCTGCCGCGTGGTGATGTGAAGAAACCCGCGCGAGTACTCCTCCGCGACGTCCGCCAGCGCCTCGAGCTGCTCGGCGGAGAGGATGCCCTGCGGGATCTTCGCGCGCAGCATCGAGAGCTCGCCGAGCTGACGCTGGCCGTACGTGCCTGCGACGAGGCGGAACGCTCGCCAGGCGTCGGCGTCGATCTCGCCGCGCTCGAACCGCGACAGCGTCTCGACGAACTGCTCGACGTCCGTGTCGCTGGCGAAGCCAATCGTCGCTCGACCTAGGGTACTCGTCTTCGTTGCCACGGCGCCTCCTCCTCACTGGGGTGTTGCGGCGACACTGCCGCGGACGAATCGATCGCGGACGCGCGCGTCACCGCCTCGGACAGCGAGACCACGTGGCCGAGCACGACGAGCCCCGGGAGCTCTGCGCGGTCTTCGGGTACGGTCACGTCGCCGAGAGCGTCGAGACGGCCGGTCCACGACCACGCGCCCGGCGACGTCGCGCCGACGACAATCGCGGCCGGAAGATCCGCCGGCCACCCCGCCTCGAGCAGGAACGCAGTGATCGCCGTGCGTGCCGCGAGCGCCATCATGAGCACGACCGTCACCGACCCGGGGACGAGGCGCGCGAGGACCCGCTCGTAGTGGATCGACGGCGCGGCGGAGAGCACGAGGAACCCGGGCGCGACGCCCCGGTGTGTCACCGGGATGCCGAAGGCCGCCGGCCCTGCGATGGCGCTCGTCAGGCCCGGGATCACCTCGCACCGGATGCCTGCGGCTTCGCACGCGAGCGCCTCCTCCGCGCCTCGCCCGAGCACGAACGGATCCCCCGCCTTGACGCGGACGACGACCCTCCGCCGTGACGCGGCGCGGATCAGCAAGGCGTTGATGGTGCTCTGCTCCATCGCCGCGCGGCCGCGGCGCTTGCCGACGAAGAAGCGCTGCGCGTGCGGGGCGAGCTCGAGGACGCGACGATCGACGAGCGCGTCGTAGAGCAGCAGGTCTGCGTCGGCGAGCGCGCGCGCGGCGCGGACGGTGAGCAAGTCGGGATCTCCGGGCCCTGCGCCGAGGAGAATCACGCGACCCGTGCGGCCTGCGATGGCGGACGTGGTGCTCACGGTGGACCCTCGGCGCGCGCGTACATCGAGTTGAGCGCACGCAGCAGGAGCGGGCGCCGGTCGCTCAGCGGAACGGACGCGGACTTCCACGCGACGCGCAGCCGCTCGGCGAGACCCACCCACTCGGCCACGTCGTCAGGCAGGACGTCCTCGAGCGCTCGCCGGAGCAGCGCGACCAGCCCCGGTGCGCGGCCGTCGGAAGAGATGGCGATCGTGAGACCTCCGCGGTGGAGCTGCGCAGCTCCGATGGCGGAGCAGCTCGCGAGGTCGTCCACGGCGACGACGAACACTCGTCGAGCGTCCGCGGCTCGCTTCGCCTCGAGGTTGACGGCCGGAGTCGCCGCGGCGATCACGAGCCAGGCGCCGTCCACGTCGGCGTCCACGAAGGCTCGATGCGCGGTGGTGTCTGCGAGCGCGGAGAGCTCTCGGCACACCTCGGGCGCAACGACGGAGATGCGCGCTCCTGCAGCGCTCAGCGCGGCCGCCTTCTCGTGAGCGACCTTGCCGCCGCCCACGACGAGGACGTCGCGACCCTCGAGGTGGAGGAACAGCGGAAAGTATCGCTGCGCCTTGACGTGCGCTGAGCTCACTGCGCCCTCCGCGGGTGAAGCCCGCACTCCTTGTGCGTCGTGCTCTCCCACCACCATCGCCCTGCGCGCGCGTCCTCGCCGTCCGTCACCGCGCGCGTGCATGGCGCGCATCCGATCGACGGATAGCCCTGCGCGTGGAGCGCGTGAGTCGGGACGTCATGCTCACGGACGAACTCCCACACACGCTCGCTCGTCCAGTCGGCGAGGGGGTTCAGCTTCAGCCGGCCTCCGTCGCTCCCGTCGCGCTCGACGACGCGCACGTCGGCGCGGCTCGCGGCCTGCTCGCGCCGTAGCCCGGTCACCCACGCCCGCGCGCCGGCGAGGGCCCGAGCCAGCGGCCCGAGCTTGCGGATCGCGCAGCACTCCCGACGACTGTCGACCGACGCGTAGAAGCTGTTCGCGCCCTTCGTCTGTACGAGGTGCTCGAGCGCGACCGTGTCCGGTGCGTAGACCTCGATCGCGATGTCGTAGCGTTCGCGAGCTCTGTCGAGGAGATCGTACGTCTCCTGATGGAGTCGGCCGGTATCGAGGAGGAACACGCGCGGCGTGACGCGGAGGTCCCGGCCTGCGCGGACCGCTTCGTGAAGGACGACCATGTCCTCGACGCCAAAGCTGCACGCGACACGAAGCGCGTCGCCGTAGGTGCCGAGCGCGTAGCGCAGCGCATCGTAGACCGTCGCTCCGGCGAGCGCGCTCTCCACGCGAGTGAGGTCGCTCAAGGCGTCAGCTCCGCGCCGAGGAGCGGCATCGAGGGCTGCGCAGCCCGACGGCCGGCGCCGCGATACCAGGCGACCTGGATGAGGAGCGTCAGCCGGAGCAGCGCGCCGGCGAGGAAGCCGACGGTGAAAACGTGGTCTCTGGTGAGGACGGAGTAGGTCAATGCGAGGAGACGTCCCACAAGGTTCAGTGCGGGGAAGAAGAGGCTCAGCTCCTCGGCGCGTTTGAGCCGAAACAGACGCAAGATCTGCGGGACGTAGGAGCCCTCGATCGCCAGGATCCCCGCGGTACCCACCCAAGCCATCGATGTCATGGACCTTTTGCTCCTCGATGCCATTCGGCCGGTCGCGACGAAGAGAACCAGATGTTCTTATATCGTGAACGGTGCATCTGATATGATAGATGCTACGTCATCGGCAAGGACCAAATGACGAGACACAAGACAGGGACGAGGTTCGAGTGGCAGCGCTGACCGGGCACCTCGCGGCGCTGGAGGACGAGGCGATCTTCACCATCCGGGAGGTGGTGGCGACCCGTGAGCGCCCCGTCATCCTGTTCTCCGCAGGGAAGGACTCGGTCCTCGTGCTGCACCTCGCCCTGCGCGCGTTCCACCCTGCGCCGCTCCCCGTGGCGGTCATGCACGTCGACACCGGGCACAACTTCCCCGAGGTCATCGCCTTCCGCGATCGTCACCTCGCCTCGCTCGGCTTGCCGCTGCGGGTCGCGAGCGTGCAGACGTCGATCGATCGAGGGCGAGTGACCGACGCTGCAGGGCCGCGTGCCTCGCGCAACGCGCTCCAGAGCGTGACGTTGCTCGACGCGATCGCCGAGCACCGGTTCGACGTCGCGTTCGGGGGCGCGCGACGAGACGAGGACAGGGCGCGCGCGAAGGAGCGGACGATCAGCGTGCGCGACGAGCTCGGCCAGTGGGACCCGCGCAACCAGCGGCCGGAGCTGTGGGCCCTCCACAACACGCGCATCCGGAGCGGCCAGCACCTGCGCGTCTTCCCGATCTCGAACTTCACCGAGCTCGACGTGTGGGAGTACATCCGCGCCCGCGATCTCGACCTGCCGTCGATCTACTACTCCCACTCCCGCGAGGTGTTCGCGCGCGACGGCATGCTCTACGCGGACTCCGCGTTCGTGACCCGATCGCGCGGCGAGGACGTCGCGCGCGAGACGGTCCGCTTCCGCACCGTCGGCGACATGACCTGCACGGGCGCGGTCCGCTCGTCCGCAGGGACGATCGACGCCGTGATCGACGAGATCGCGCGCGCGATCGTGACCGAGCGGGGCGCCACGCGCGCCGACGATCGCGCGGGGGACGCAGCGATGGAAGACCGAAAGCGCGAGGGATACTTCTGATGCCGGTACCGAACATGCTGCCTCCGCTCCGCTGCGCGACGGCCGGGAGCGTCGACGACGGGAAGAGCACCCTCATCGGGCGCCTGCTCCTCGACGCCAAGGCGCTCTACACCGATCAGCTCGCCCACCTCGACGACGTCCGCCATCGCCGCGGCCTCGCCGAGCGGGACCTCGCGCTCGTCACCGACGGGCTACGGGCGGAGCGCGAGCAGGGCATCACCATCGACGTCGCGTGGCGCTACTTCGCGACCGCGACCCGCAGGTTCATCCTCGCGGACGCTCCGGGCCACGTCCAGTACACGCGAAACATGGTCACCGCGGCGTCGCACGCGGACGTCGCCATCATCCTCGTCGACGCCCGGCGCGGGATGACCGAGCAGTCGCGCCGTCACCTGTTCGTCGCTCGCCTCCTCGGGGTTCGCGGCCTCACGTTCGCCATCAACAAGATGGATCAGGTCGACTTCGCCTCCGCGGCCTTCGCCGACATCCGTGGATCGGTCACCGACTACCTGAGCTCGATCGACCTCCCGCGCGCCGCGGCGGAGCTCGCCTTCATCCCGCTCTCCGCGCTTCACGGCGACAACGTCGTCGGGCGATCGAGCAGGACCCCCTGGTACGAAGGGCCGTCGCTGCTCGAGCATCTCGAGCGAGCCCCGGTCGACGCCGATCGAAGCGACGCGCCGTCTCGGTTCCCGGTCCAGTGTGTCCTTCGCGCGGGAGGCGGCGTGTCCGCCGACGGTCGAGGATACGCAGGGAGAGTCGCGTCGGGGACGTTCCGCGCCGGAGACACCGTTCGCGTTCTCCCCGCCGACGCTCCCGCCACCATCCTCAGCATCGAGACGGCCGACGGAGTCATCGACGAGGCGCGCGCCGGCGCGTCCGTCGTCCTCAAGCTCACGACCGAGCTCGACGTGGGGCGCGGCGATCTCATCGTCGGCGCGCTCGACAAGCTTCCGCGGGTCGACACCGACCTCACCGCGGACCTCGCGTGGGTGCACAAGACCGAGTCGCGCCTCGGAGCGCCGTACCTGGTCAAGGTAGGCACGCGCGAGGTCCGCGCGTCGCTCGAGGCCGTGCTCTCGGCGTACGACGTCGCGTCCGGCGTTGCGGGAGACACCGACGGCCGCAGCTTGTCGCTCAACGACCTCGCGCGGGTACGGCTCCGCGCGCGGGAGCCGGTCGCGATCGATGCGTACGCCGACGCGAGGACGACCGGGAGCTTCCTCTTGCTCGACGCGACGTCGGGGGACACGCTGGCGGCGGGGATGGCGCGGTAGGGACTCGAACCGTGGGGCACCCCGGATTGAAGAGGCTGCCTCGAAACCTGGGGCACCCCGGACTGAAGTCCGGGGCAGCGTAATCCAGGAGGTCGAGCCCGATCGAAGCCCACGCCATCGCTGACGCGGGCTCCCGCGTGTCGGTCCCAACCATCGACTTCGATCGACGGCGTCTGCTTCCTCACAGCCGCGGGCGTAAGCCCACGGTGAGCGCCACGCATCGACGCTCGGCTCTCACCGCGGGTTTACACCCGCGGCTGCGCGTATCCTCCGTTGCCATCGGACTTCAGTCCGGGGTGCCCCAGCTCTCGCGTGACACCTATGAATCCAGCAGAGGCTGCCCCCTCGCGTGCGCGCCGAACGACGTCGAGTCGATGGTCGCCGCGCCGGCATGCGAGGCACCTTCGCGCGCGGGCGTCGTTCGCTTGCGCAAGGAGGAGCCCCGCGCGCGAGCGGACGACGAACACCCGCACGCGGACGTCGGTCCTGCGCGCAGCGAGGTGCGCCGGAGATCCAGGCACGAGGCATCTCCAAGCCCGCAGTTCGCTCGTCCGTCGCGGAACGAAGCGCCTCCTCGCGCGACCACGCCTCCCACACGGGCGAACGAGGGTCGCTCGCCCGGAACGTTCGCTCCTCCTCGCGTGTCGAGTGCTCGTCCACCCGCGTCGCAGGCTCCTCTCCCTCGGCTCTTCGCTTCGGCGCACGGGAACGAAGCTCCTCGCTCCGCGTGTTTCCCTCCTTCCTGCAGGAACGACGCTCGTCCGCGCGCGTGGATCGCAGCGTCGTGCAGCAGTGAGCTGGACTCGCGAGGGTCGTTCGCGCGCCCGCGCGCGCTCTTCCCTCGCGCGGAGCGGTACGAGCGACGTCTTTTCGAGTCCACCGCTCGCGCACGCGCGTTGGTGCGCGACACGGCAAGGTTCGTCGCCGACAGACGCACGAGCTTCGCTTCCGCCGCAGTGTCCGAGTCAGCCGCCGACGCGCGCTTCGTTCACGCGCCGGGGTTCGTGCGCGACAAGGCGAGGTTCGTCGCCGACAAGCGCACGAAGTCCGCTCGTTCCGGAACTAGTGAGCGACGCACGGACGCGCTCTTCGCTCCTGTGCGTGGATTCGTGCGCGACAAGGCGAAGTTCGTCGCCGACAAGCGCACGAGCGTCGCTCCTTCCAGAGCGAGTGAGCGACGCACGGGCGCGCTCTTCGCTCCCGCGCTCGCGTTGGTGGCCGACAAGGCAAGGTTCGTCGCCGACAAGCGCACGAGTGTCGCTCCTTCCTGAACGAGTGAGCGACGCGCCGACGCGCGCTTCGCTCGCGCGCCTCCGTTGGTGCGCGACAACACGAAGTTCGTCGCCGACAAGCGCACGAGCGTCGCTCGTTCCGGAACGAGTGAGCGACGTACCGACGCGCTCTTCGCTCCCGCGTTCGCGTTGGTGCCCGACAAGACGAAGTTCGTGGCCGACAAGCGCGCGAGCGTCGCTCGTCCCTAAACTCGCGTCGCTCCTCCCTTCAGGGACGAGCCGGACAAGCCCAGGTTCGTCGTGGACAAGGACAGGTTCTTCGCTCCCCTCTGT
>Ga0302267_10000233_pt1 | contig 72633 bp, 54 predicted proteins | sample III_Bog_E1_3_FD_194555 | JGI IMG/M metagenome (GOLD analysis project Ga0302267, IMG submission 194555) | Peat permafrost microbial communities from Stordalen Mire near Abisko, Sweden - III_Bog_E1_3 | ecosystem: Environmental > Terrestrial > Soil > Wetlands > Peat | place: Sweden: Abisko...
CTGATATCGCTTGGATAGGATTTTCTTGGCCCCATCCCCTACTATTACTGCACGGGGAACAGCACGAAGATCACTTTTCTGCATCCTCGCAATATCTAGCATCAAGATCGTAAACAGGTTCTAAGAGTCGGCGCCGATGGTCGATTTAAGCTGGCGCTGAGAGAGATGTGGAATAAGGCTTTGTCCGGCATTGCGCCAAGAACCCCTTCGCAAGTAGACTGGTAATGGCTGGGGAGGACACTCGCTTTTTGTGAGTGGCTCTGGCCACAAGTCTATGGCAAGGACGATGTGTTCAGCGCATCCGGGATCTGCTGGCAACGCAGCTTCCTGTTGACGGACTTGGGTTGCAGCTTACGAATAGAAACTGGCGTCAGAACGGATCCCAGTGCTATGACCATCTCGTAAGCGGTTTAGCCGATGTAGCTCAGTTGGTAGAGCAACTGATTCGTAATCAGTAGGTCAGCGGTTCGACTCCGCTCATCGGCTCCATTATTTCAATCACTTATAGGTTGTTTGTACTCTTCCTCAGAATGCCTGTGGGAGTTTTGTGCTGCTTTCGAGCGCGATGGGGGACAGCGAGGCGCAACAGTGGTTGAGCCAGCCAGCTATTCGGGAGTGGATTGGGAGCTGGCATCCAACATGCGATAGAGGGTGGAGCGGCTGATGCCGAGCAGTTCCGCGGCGCGTAGCTTGTTTCCTCCGCAGCGGGTGAGGACGTCGAGGACGTGATGCTGAATGATGTCCTGCAAGCGCTCGATCCTGGCCGTGGGCAGGGGAGTGGGAACGGTGGCTTCTACCAGAGCGAGCAGGTGACGCGGCTCAATGATCGTTCCTTCGGCCAGAGCGGCGGCCTGCGATATGGTTTGCTCCAACTCGCACAGATTGTTCGGCCAGAGGCGGTTCTGGAGTTGAGCGAGGGCCGCTTCGGTTAGCAGCTTGGGACTCTGGCCGGACTGGTTGGCCAGACGGCGCAGCAGCCATGCCGAGAGGACGGGGATGTCCTCGATACGCTGACGCAGCGGAGGAACGAAGAGCTCCACCGCAGAGAGGCGGGAGTAGAGATCCTGCCGAAACTGGCCGATGGCCGAAAGCGTACGCAGATCGCGGTCGGAAGAGGCAAGAATCTGAATGGCCAGAGGATGATTGTCTGAGCGCAGGCTGGTGCGGCGTTCCTCGCAGATGCGGAGGAAGCGGAAGAGAGCAGTCTGAAGCGAGAGGGGTAGATTGCCGACTCCGTCCAGATAGAGGGTTCCTCCGCTGGCGGATTGGAGCAGGGCGGAGGTGGAGTTCGCGACAGACTCGGCGATGGCAGTGGCGTTGGCGACGATGAATGGGCCGTCTGCCTGTGGCGAGAGCGCGTGGAGGGCTCTTCCAACGAGTTGTTTTCCAGAGCCGGATTCGCCGCTAATCAGGGCTGTACGAAAGTATGGCGCGATTCGCTGGATCTGCGAACGAAGACGACGGATGGCTGCGTTGTCTCCCAGCAGAACCGGGTCGCGCTGCTCTATCCCCGAGCCAGAGAGAGGCGAGGAGTCTAAGGATTCTCGCTCCTGCGCCACTGCCTCTGGTGCCCGAAACGAAGCTGCGGGAATGAAAGAGTTGCTCGACATAGCTTCCTGCTATATCGGCACGAAGGGAAAACAGATGAATCGAGCAAGTCGGAAAGTAGAAAGTAATTGGCGGGAGTCGTAGGGGATTTTTGGGAATGGCGTAGATTGTCGTGGAGCGAGCGAAATGCGGGGATTCTTCCCCTTCACTTCGTTCGAGGGTCAGAATGACAATACAATTCTGGTCTATCGAAATTTCTAAAATGCAATCTGCTCTACTGGGCGCCGCGGCGGCGGAGGATGGTCTTGATCGTCTCGAACATGATGAGCAGGTCGAGACCGAGCGACATGTGCTTGATGTAATAGAGGTCATACTCCAGCTTTTCCTTGGTCTCGGCAAGGGTGGCTCCGTAGCCGTAGCGCACCTGCGCCCAGCCGGTGAGTCCGGGGCGGATGAGGGTGCGCAGGTAGTAGAAGGGAAGCTCGTCGGTGAGCCAGGAGACGAACTCGGGACGCTCCGGGCGTGGGCCGACCAGACCCATGTCTCCGCGTAGGACGTTCCAGAGCTGGGGAACCTCGTCGAGGCGGGTCTTACGCAGGAACATGCCGACTTTGGTGACTCGTGGATCGTTCTTGGTCGCCCACTTGGCTCCATTGGTCTCGGCGTTGGTGAACATGGTGCGGAACTTGACCACGTTGAAGAGGCGTCCGCCCATGCCGACGCGGGGCTGGTAGAAGAAGAGCGGCCCCTTCGAGGAGAGTTTGACCGCCAGAGCGACGAAGGGGAAGGCTGGCAGGAAGAGAAGCAGTCCGATGGCTGCGGCGAGCAGACTGACGATCTGGCGGGCAAATTGCTGCGAGGGAAGAATGCGGAATCCTTCGCTGTAGAGGAAGCTGGAGGGACGTAGCCCGTCGAGCTGAATTTTGCCGTAGAGCCGCTCGCGCAGGGTGCTGTCTTCCTCAACGGCGATGCCCTGAAAGCGGAGCATGAGCAGTTCCTGCACAGGAAGCTCGCCGCGGCGGTGCTCCATGGCGACGATGATCCGCTGAACCGAGGGGGTGGCTTTGGCGATGCGTTCGAGCGTGTCGATCCATACCTTTTTGCGCTCGGCGGGTTCCATCTGTAGGTCTTCCCAAGCGATGACCTCCATGCCAATGTCTGGGTGGGAATGGATGGTTTCTACGATGGAGCGGGCGTAGTCTCCTGCGCCGAGGACGTAAACGCGCTCGCGAAAGTGTTTGTGTCCGCCAACCCACTCGTAGGTGCGACGCAGCAGAATGAGGCTGGGTGCAAGCAGGCTGAAGCCCACCACGTAGACATATGGGCCAATAGCGACATCAGGCTCTAAGAGCAGAAAGGCAGAGAGAATGAAGCAGTCGAAGCCGAGAACGAGCAGGATGCGGAAGTAGATCTGTAGCCGCGCGGAGACGATTCGCGGCTCGTAGAGGTCAAAGTAGTAGGAGAGGATGAGGCTGACGACGGTGATGATGGCGATCTTCAGACCGCCGTGTTCGTACTGCAGGGCGAGCGCCGCGTCGGACGAGCCAAGCATGATAACGGTCGCAGCAATAAAGCAGCCGCTGACGACGCACGCCTCAGAGAGCAGGAGAACGATCATCCTCGTCGGGTAGTAAACGTTCAAAAACCGAATCATGGACTGGTGCCCCTGTTACTCTTTTATCTTGTCATAGCCGTCGTATCCATAATAGCCTCCTGTGGCTGGCGGATTCTCTACAGCGTTGAGGACGAAGCCGAGAACTTTGGATGCTTTCAATTCGGCGACGGATCGCTGAGCGACCTCGAACTTTGTCGTTCCGCCGCGAGCGATCAGCAGAACGCCGTCGCAGGCGCGGGCCAGATTGACTCCGTCGGAGACGAGATTGACCGGAGAGGAATCGACGATGATCCAGTCGAAGTGAGGCGAGACGTCGGCGATCAGTCGCTCGAAGCGACGGTTGCCGGAGAGATCGGCGGCCTTGTCGCTGGCGTGGCCTCCGGGGATGAAGACCAGCGAAGCAAGACCGGGAGGCAGTGGATGGCCCGCCTCGCTTGGCTTGGGACGCTGCATCACCTCGGTCAGCAGGGACTTGCCGGAGAGATATTCGGTGAGGCCGGGGCCCTCGGGCGCGCCCAGCAGCTTGTGCTGCGTGGAGCGGCGCATGTCTCCGTCGATGAGCAGGACTCGGCCAGACTTGTGTCGCGCCAGCGAGATGGCCAGATTGACGGCGACAAAGCTCTTTCCCTCCTGGGGCATGCCGCTGGAGACGAGGATCGACTTCAGCGTGTTCAGGTCGCGAAACTCCTGCATGCGAGAGCGCAGGCTGCGGAACTGCTCGACCGCGACTCCTCGCTGCTCAAGCGCGGGAAGCTGGCTCAGGATTGGTGTCCATGTGTATTCGACGATGTTGCTGAGGTCGATCGAATCGCCGATGGGCGCGATGGCGATGGACGTGTCCTCGTCTACTGCGGGGGTGGTTTTGTCGGTGGAGGCAATGGCGGGCTTGGGCGCGGGGGGCGCATCGAGTACAGCCGTCTTCGTGGACCGTGCAGGATTGGTCTCTGCGGCGATGCTGTTGGCGCGGTCCATTTCGGCCTGACGAAGCGCTTCGTAGATCTTGCTCATCGTTTTTCCCTTCCTGCTTCTCGACCGGAGAGCAACGGAGATGCAAGCGCTGGTTCGGTGGGGAATCCGCTGTGTGTGCTGGAGACCATGAAGGGCTGCGGGTCAAGATCGAGGTCGAGCGCGACGGCCTCGATCATCGATGCGGGAACCTCGTGAACCTGATCGACGTAGGCCAGAATCAGCGAGTGTTCGCAGAGCAGGTTGATGATGCGGGGAATGCCGCGACTGGCGCGGTGAATGGCTGCGACGGCCTCCTCGGTAAAGATGCGCTCGCTGGTTCCGGCGATCAGTAGACGCTGCGCGATGTAGGCTGCCGTCTGCTCGGCGGTGATGGCGTGGGTGCGAGCCCAGAGAGCGATGCGCTGGCGCAGTTGACGAACGTCGGGGGCGCGGAGTTTCTCTTCCAGTTCGGGCTGGCCGGAGAGGACGATCTGCACTAGCTTCTCGCTGGAGGTCTCAAGGTTGGTGAGTAGGCGAATCTCTTCGAGCAGCTCCCACTCCAGATTCTGCGCCTCATCGACCATGATGACGCAGGTCTCCTGACGGCGGAAGCGCTCGATCAGCCAGCGGTTGAGCTGGATCAGCATTCCCGACTTGGTGCGATTCTGCACAGCGATGCCGAAGTCGGAGAGAATGAACTCCAGAAAGTCCAGTACGTCCAGACGCGGGTTGAAGACGAACGAGCTGAAGACGCGACTCTGATCGAGCGAACTGAGGGCGCGGCGCAGAAGCGTCGTCTTTCCCGTGCCAACCTCGCCCGTCAGCACGATGAAGCCTTTGTGCGCGCTGATGCCGTACTCCAGCGTGGCCAGAGCCTCGCGCGTATGCGGCATCATGTACAGGAAGCGCGGATCCGGGCTGCCGGCGAAGGGATTGCTCTGTAGATGGAAGAAGCTTTTATACATAGTTATCGAGGCGCATCGGCAAGCGGGGTGGGGGTTGCACTCGTGGGCGGTTTGCGGCTGAAGAACCGCTTCAGGCGGGATCGTTTGCTCAGCTTGAGAGAGGCTACGTCTCCCGACCAGGCGATGACGGCTAGGGTGGGGAGTTTGGTAAAGGCCCAGATGTCGCGGTCGGTGCGCAGGGCCGTGTCCATGTATTCGAGTAGGGCAACGATCAGCAGGCCGAGTCCGAGGCCCGAGCCGAAGCCGCCCATGGCGAAGACGCTGCGCTTGGGATAGGTGGGGCCGTCGGGAAGATTGGCCTCGTCCAGAACGCGGAAGGTCTCGCCCTCCTGACGGTGTTCGAGGTCGGTGGCCATCTGCGACTGATTGAGTTTGGACAGAAGGCTGTCGTACTGGGCCTGCGAGGTCTGCGCGTCGCGGGTAAGTTCCTTGAACTGCTCCTCGATCTGCGGGCTGGACTGGATGCGTCCCTGATACTGCCGCACCTGCTGGCTGAGCTGCGCCTGCTCGGCGCGCTTGGCCAGAATGCCCAGATCAGCGGCGTGGATGCGGGCACGCAGATCCTGTACGGAGGGCGAATCATTCTTGCTGGGCGCAATCAAGGTTGTGACTGGAGCCGGGGCGGGCTGCGCCGCAATCTTCTTGCGCAGATCAGCGATCTTGCGGTTGATGGCGACGACGTCCGGGTAGTCTGCGGTGTAGTGCATGGATAGATCGGCTTGCTGGGCTAGAAGCTCCTGCAACTGCCTCTCCTGCGCTGACTGCACGGCGGCGGCGGTGGATCCAGAGACGGGCGCGGCCTGCTGCTGCTGGGCGAGCATGGCCTCCATGTAGCTTTTGTCCTGCTCCATGCGGCTGAGGGCCTGGGTTGCGGCCTCAAGCTGGGTGTTCAGCGTGGAGAGTATGTTGACGTTGTTGGCCTGATCCTCGGGCAGAGTTCCGAAGTTATGCTGCTGGAAGGCGGCCAGCTTGGCGTCCTGATCGTCGAGAACGGCCTTGGCGTTATTGAGCTGCTCCTTGAGGAAGTCGGTGGTTCCCTCGGCGGCGGCCTCGCGGGAGCGCAGGTTGGCTGCGGTGAAGAGCGAGGTGATCTCGGCGCAGACCATCTGTGCGGTGTGTGCATCGTTGGCGGTGAAGGAGATCTCGAAGCCAGGAGCACCGTTGGCGCGTGCAAATCCGGTGGGCAGCGCCTTGATGTCGATATTCTTGCGCGCCAGATCGACGCGGTCGTCCATCGAGAGATGTTGCGTGGCGTAGAGTCCGTACTTCTCCACCATGGGCTGAATGCTGGATCGGCTCAGAATCTGCTCGTTCATGGAGGCCAGACGGCTGTTGATGTCCTCGGAGACGACCGGCTTGACCAACTCGTCGGGAACCTTTTGCTGATCGATCAAGACGCTGGTTCTTGAGACGTACTGGGGCGAGATGTAGAGGGTAGCGGCGATGCCAGCGGCCGAGAGCAGGATTGCAGGCAGAGCGAATAACCACCAGCGATGCTTGAGGATGGCGAGATAGTCGTCGGCGTTCAGTGGGCGATGGCCTAGCATGGATACTCCTTACTGACGTCCAAGGTGAATCGAACTGGGCGAGTAGGTCAGCCCGAATCCGGCGGACTGGGTGAGGCCGCTAAAGAAATCGACGGCAGTCGCAGTTCCTTGGTTGGACTGATTTCCTATTGTATAGCTGGCGTAGGCGGAAAGATTGCGCACGACTGCTCGCGAGACCTGTCCTCCGACGACAGTGGTGTGGAAGGAAAAGGGAAGCGAACCCGCCATGGGCAGGTTACTGGTGTGGCTGTAGGCCACCGTGCCAGCACAGAGCCAGGCGCGGTCGAAGGTGCGACTGGTGGAGAAGCTGACGCTGTCCGAGGTCGATCCGCCGACTACTCCATAGCCCCCGTTGGTGCTGCGCACATAGGCCAGTGCGGAGTGGGCGTACTGGCCGGAATAGTTGACCGAGGAATCGACGGAGGCGCTGAGCGAGGGCGAGTCTCCAGAGGAGTTGATACTGGTCCACTGCGGGCCTGCCGAGAGGCTCATACCTAGCTTGCGAGTGAATTGATGACTGTACTGTGCGCTTACGGTCTGGCTGACGAAGCCCGGTTCACTGACGCCGAAGTTGTTGCCTGAGTAGGTGTATCTGGTGTAGGAGTAGGTGCCGCTGACGGAGTTGCGCGCATCGATGCGGTGCATCAGGCCAAGGCTTCCCGTCTCGCTGCCATTGTCCAGACCGGCGTTGCTTCCGGTAGAGCCGCTGACGTCGCTGAGAAAGTACGAAGCGGAGTAGGAGCCGGTGCCCTGTAGAGTGGTTTTGCCGGTGAGCTGACGCTGAACGCTGAGGGAGGCCGTGTTGGAGATGCGGTTGGAGTAACCGGTGAGTACTCCCTGACCAGTATCTGCGCCGACCTGCGCCGGGGTCACTCCGAGATCGCCGACGCCGGGGATGCCGGAGAGTCCGGTCGAAGCGGTTCCTGGCATGTAGCTGAGCGAGTCGGAGAGGACGAAGTTCCATCGCCCCGCGTTGACGACCTGAGACATGGCTAGGTTCATGTAGTAATACGACGGCTGGCTGGAGGAACTCCAGGTGCGTCCGGTGTTGAAGATCATGCTGAAAGGATCGTTCTTGCTGCTGGTGATGAAGGCCAGATCTCCGTTGATGCTGGTTCCCGCCTGAACCCCGGAGGAGTTGCCGAAGTTGTTCGAGGAGAGGATCTCCGAGACGCTGACGGCATATTGCAGCGAACCCGCCATAGTGGGCAGAGAGAAGCCGAGGGAGGGGGGCGCGGCGGCCGGAACCGCCTGTGCGCCGACGTGGATCGCTCCCAGAGACAGCAGCAGAAAAACTGGAGCGAAGCGGATCGCAACAGATCTGGATGCGGCAGGTGTCGCGACAGAAGAGACGAATTGGGAGGTGCGCTGGAGAGTCTTCATTTTAGGGAACCACGATCGTGTCATTGGGAACCAGAGAGACGCCCTGCATGTCTCCCTTTTTAACGGCATTGTTGTAATCGAAGAGGATCTTCTGCTGCTTGCCCAGGTCGCCGCGCAGAATATAGATGTGCTTGCGATTGGCATAAGGGGTGAGCCCTCCGGCAGAGGCGATGGCCTGTAGAATCGTCATTCCTGGCGTGATGGCCAGTGGGCCAACGTGTGCGACCTCGCCGATTAGGAAGACGCGTTTACTATTGACGGCCAGAACGCTGACATCGACCACCGGATCGGTCACGAACTGCTTGAGGCGGGTGGTGATGTCGGCGGCCAGTTGCATGGGAGTGAAGCCGGCGGCCTGAATGTCCCCAATCAGCGGTAGCGTAACCTTTCCGTCGGGCCGCACCGGAAGAGTCACCGAGAGGGTGGGTTCCTTCCAGACCGCGATCTGAATCGAGTCTTCCGCCCCGATGATGTAGTTGGCGGAGAGGGAGGAGGGATTGACGGAGGGAGCCGGCGTCGGCTCGGTCGCAGGAGCCGCAACCGGAGCGGCGCTGAGTACGGGCTTGGCGGCGGGCGGCTGGGCCTGCCCGACGATGAGCGTCGGGAGAAGGAAGATCGAGAGTAGAGAGAAACGAAAGAGTGTCATTTTTCTAGTCGATTCCGTAATCGTTATATCGATTCGTTTAGACCGCCCAACGGCGATGCTTGTAATGCCGATTCAGAGTTCAAATTCATGGTCAGAAATAGTGCTATCGCTGGACTCTAGTTGAAGAACGATGCATATGCAATGGCAAATACTGGAAGAACTTTTAATGTGCAGGCTCTCCTTGGATGTATTAAAAAGGAAGGAAGACGCACACGAGGCGATTTTATACCGTCACATGGAAGTCTAATGTAATTTTTCGTCAGTCATGCCTCTAGCTTTCCTTCGGCGAAATCGATAGGAAGATGAGGAGGCAGGCGTTATTTGATGGCCAAATGCGCAAAATGTTTTCCACCTGTATACGCAAAATATTTATCCTTTCAAGGGAAGTCTTCGATCCTGCGGGTTCGGGCCTCTGCGAAATACCCTGCTGGGGGATGGGGTGGGCGGGATCTCGGATTTTGATGAAAGCTTTCGATTATGTCGAAAGAAGGAATATGGCGCTGGTGTAGAGTAGATGGATTGCAGGAGCATGGCGTAGATCGTCTGTTGTTTTTTTTGTCTGGAGTGCGATAATGCGATGGGTCTTAGAATTGCTAGGTAAAGAGAATTACCAGGAGACGCGTGAAGTCGAATTCGATGGACACGATCGCTGAGGCTATTCCGCCTTTTGCTCTCTCCTTGAGCGGGCCATGGGTGCTGCTTGCTGCGCTGCTGGTGCTGCTCTATCACAGCATAGCGGTGAAGCTGGTGACGGACTGGGCGGAACTTCCGGACTTCTCGCACGGCTTCCTGATCCCTTTCTTCGCAGCCTTTCTGCTGTGGGACAAGCGCGTCCAGTTGCGCAATACCGCGATCGCTCCAAGCTGGGGCGGTCTTTGGCTGGTTGCCCTCGGACTCTTTGAGCTGCTGCTGGGCGTCTTTGGAGCGGATCTCTTTCTCCAGCGAACCTCGTTTGTGCTGCTGGCGGCGGGGTTGGTGTGGACGCTGCTGGGCCGAGCGATGGTAAGCCGCGTGAAGTTTGTTCTCCTCGTGCTGCTGTTGGCGATTCCCCTGCCGACGATTCTCTTCAACCAGATCACTTTTCCTCTGCAACTGCTGGCCTCTCGCTTTGCCAGCGACCTGCTTCCTCTGGCTGGAGTTCCGGTGCTGCGCGAGGGCAACGTGATTCAGCTTCCCGCGATGCAGTTGGAGGTTGCCGAGGCCTGTAGCGGCATTCGTTCGCTGATGAGCCTCTTCACGGTTGCGGTGATCTACGGTTATTTTCTGGAGCGAACCACCTGGAGACGCGTGGCTCTGGCGCTGGCCTCGCTGCCGATTGCAGTGGCGGCCAACGTGGCGCGCATCTTCGGCACCGGACTCTGTGTCCAGTACTGGGATCCGGACAAGGCGATGGGCTTCTTCCACGAGTTCTCCGGCTGGCTGATGTTTCTGGTCTCGCTGGCCTGTCTCTATCTGGTGCATCGGGTGATGGCGCTGGTTGTCCGGGAGAGGAGACCTACGGCATGAGCGATGCACAGACATTGTCTTCTCAGGTTCAGTCTTCGCAACGCCAGTCTTCGCAGTTCCAGTCCGCTCGATTCTGGGCTGTGGTGCTGCTGATGGTCTCTGCGGCTTTGTTGCTGTACCGGCGCGGCGATGTGGATCGCGTTCTGCCCAGTCGTCCGCTGAGCGAGTTGCCCGAGACGATTGGTACACGCGTGGCGACTAATATTGTCATGGATGCCGAGGTTCTACAGGTTCTGGGCAAGGGAGATTTTCTCAATCGGCTGTACACGCCGCAGATTCAGGGCGCGTCGGACTTTGCGGGTTCGGCGCAGGCTACAGACAGCGCGGCAGAGGTGGGCGAACGCGCGCCGATCGGACTCTTCATCGGTTACTTTCCTACCCAGCGTACGGGACAGTCGATCCACTCGCCGCAGAACTGCCTGCCCGGTGCGGGATGGACCTTTCAATCCTCTGGGGTGACCGATCTGATTGACAGCTCGGGCAAGAGATCGCAGGTTGGCGAGTATCTCATCAGCGATGGACGTTCGACGCAAGAAGTTCTGTACTGGTACCAGATGCACGGACGCAGCATTGCCGGGGACTACAAGGCAAAGCTGTATACTTTGGCCGACTCGATTCGTCTGGGTCGCACGGATGCGGCTCTGGTTCGCATTATTACTCCGGTGTTGCCGGAGGAGGAGCGCATTGCAGCGCATGAGCGCGCGGTGCGCTTTGCGGAGCAGATAACTCCACTTCTTCCGGCGTATGTTCCAGACTGAGTTTGGGGAGACTGTAGCGCGGTTGTTATGAAAATGTCTGATGGTGGGGACTAATTGCAGAAACGGAACAGCAAGAAAGATGAGGATTACGCCCATGTTTGATCGACGCAAAGTGCAGGTTGTCCGGATTCTGGCGGTCGCAATGGTATCGCTCACACTGGTTTTCACCTCTGGTTGTAATCGCGATCCGAACGTGCGCAAGCAGAAGTATCTGGAGAGCGGCAAGCGTTACGAGGACAGCGGCAAGTACAAAGAGGCGGCAATCCAGATCTCCAACGCGCTGAAGGTAGACAAGAACTACGCCGACGCGCACTACGAGATGGCAAAGATCTACCTGAAGATGAACAGCGCTTCGCAGGCCTATCGTGAGCTACTGCGGACGGTGGATCTAAGCCCGACGAACCTGAAGGCGCGCATCGATCTGGGCAATCTGTTGCTGGCCGGGCATGCTGTGGATCGTGCGCAGGATCAGGCCAATGCCGTGCTGGCGATCAATTCCAACTATGCCGACGCGTACGCACTCGAGGCGGGCGTTGCGCAGTCCAAGGGAGACAACGCCGCTGCGATGAAGGACATTCAGCGCGCCATTCAGATCGATCCCAACCACGCGACCTACCACACGGCTTCGGCGTTGTTGCAGTCCGCCAATCCGGCCAACGAGCCAGCGGTCGAGGCGGAACTGGGCAAGGCCGCCTCGCTCGACACCAAGGACGCGACGCCGCATCTGGTGTTGGCTTCGCTGCTGGCGAAGAAGAACGATCTGCTGGGCGCGGAGCAGCAGTACCTGACGGCGATCTCAATTGCACCGCAGAATCTACAGGCTCGCGCTTCGTTGGCAGGACTCTATCTCCACGTCGGCGACAAGTACAAGGCAGAGCAGACGCTGCGTCAGGCTGTCGTCGATACGCCGGACAGCGAAGAGGCTGCGTCGTTGCTCCAGCAGTTCTACGACAAGACTGGGCAGCTTGATCGCGGTGAGTCCGCCTTCGCCGAACTGACGGCAAAGAATCCCAAGAGCTTCGCCATCAAGATGACCTACGCGCGGGTTCTCTTTGGAAGGCGGAACTTTGCCAAGGCGAGTTCGGTCGCAGCGGAACTATCCAAGAATAACGCGGGCAATCCTGAGGTGCAGACGCTCAACGCGCTGCTTCTGCTGAATACCGGAAAGACCGACGATGCGCTCCTGTTGCTACAGAAGGCGGTCAAGGACAATCCGAATAACGCGCAGACGCAGTTGTTGCTGGCTCGGGTTGCTGGGTCCAAAGGAGACCTCGCTACCGCCGAGACATGCCTACAGACGGCGGCAAAGCTGAGTCCGGGAAATCTGGAGGCAGCCAGCGGGCTGGCCGAGATCGCCATGCAACGCAAGGACGCGGGAACGCTGATCGAGGTCGCCAACAAGACGATCCAGCAGCATCCAGAGTTCGTCGAGGCGTATCTGTGGCGCGGTTCGGCCGAAGCCAGCCGCAAAGAGTTCGACAAGGCTGAGGCGGACTATCAGACGGTGGTGAAGAACGCTCCCGACAACCCAACCGCGTATCTCGACCTGGGAATCCTGCGCGTCTCTCAGGGACACACTCCCGAGGCCAAGGCGATGTTGCAGAAGGCGCTGGACAAGGATCCCAATTCGGTGCGCGCGCTTGGCTTGCTGGTCTCCTACGACATGCAGGAGAAGCAGCCAGCCAAGGCGATGGCTCGCTTGCAGGCGCAGATTGCAAAGGTTCCCGGCAACGGCAGCTTCTACGTCGAGTTGGCTGCGCTACAACTACAGACCAAGGACTTCAAGGGAGCGACGGCCAGTTCAGAGCGGGCGATGCAGTTGAATTCGTCAGATCCCGAAGCGGTGCGGATCTACACACAGGCCGCGGTCGCGCAGGGCGAGATCGATCCGGCGATCGCCGTCTGGGTGAAATGGTTGGGTTCGCACCCGACTGACGCGCGCGCAACGCAGATTCTGGGCTCGCTCGAAGAGGCCAAGGGAGACGAGGCGAAGGCGATGGAGGATTACAAAAAAACCATGCAGCTTGATCCGAACAGTGCGGTAGCGGCCAACAATCTGGCCTACCTGATGGTCGAGAACGGCCAGAATGTGGACGTGGCGCTCACCATGGCGCAGACTGCGCGTCGCCTTTTGCCGGATTCGCCGCAGACCGCCGACACTTTGGCCTGGATCTACTACTACAAGGGCAACTACGGTGCGGCGCGCGAACTGCTGGAGAGCGCGCTGAAGATCTCGCCGAACGACGCCTCCATGCACTTCCATCTGGGCATGACCTACAGCAAGCTCTACGACAAAGCCGATGCACAGCAGCACCTGAAGAAGGCTGTCGCGCTGGCTCCCAACACCAAGACGGCGAAGGACGCCAGCGATGCTCTAGCCAAGCTGGGCTAGAGCATCTTCCTGAATGGGTAGACCATGACACCGCGAGCAAGATGCGGGGATTCTTCGCTGCGCTCAGAATGACAATTCATTTCTGGCCTTCGGTGAGTAGAGAGAGGCTCTAGTAGCGTGACCGAATGAAAAGGTTGTTAGAAAAACAAAAGCAGATCCCCTTCGGGGATGACAAACTAAAAGAGCACGGAGTACATCATTATGCGGTCGCGGTACTAGTTCATGCTGTAACGACGGCCCTCTTGCTGTTTTCGGCGAGGTACCATGCGACGGTTTTCTTCAGCCCTTCGTGGAACTGCGCTTTGGGTTCGTAGCCGAGTTCTGTTATGGCGCGGCTAATGTCGGCCAGTGAGTGTTTGATGTCGCCCGCGCGGGTCGGCCCGTAGAACGGTGCGGCGGTGAAGCCGAGCTGTTCGGCGATGGCCGCGTAGACCTCGTTGAGCGTGTGGCTGTGGCCTGTGCCGATGTTGAAGACGCGGCCTGTAGCGACCGAGCTGGGAGCGAGGCAGGCCAGCAGATTCGCGCTGACTGCGTTGTCGACGTAGTTGAAGTCGCGGCTGGTGAGTCCGTCGCCGAAGATCGTCGGCGTCTCGCCCGCCATCATCATCGAGGTGAACTTCGCGATCACGCCGGAGTAGGGCGAGTCCGCCGCCTGTCTGGGGCCGAAGATGTTGAAGTAGCGCAGACACACGCCCTCCAGCCCATACGCCCGATTGAAGGCCTGAATGTAGTACTCGCAGGTAAGTTTCTGCACTGCGTAGGGCGAGAGCGGACGGGGCAGCATGTCTTCCTGCTTGGGCTGGGTCGGCTGGTCTCCGTATGCCGAGGAAGAGGCCGCATAGACGATGCGGCGCACCTTGGCGTCGCGCGCGGCGAGCAGTAGCGTCAGGGTGCCGTTGATGTTCGACTGGTGCGAGGTGAGCGGATCTTTCACCGAGCGCGGCACACTGGCCAGAGCGCCCTGATGCAGGATGAAGTCCACGCCCTCGCAGGCGTTGCGCACCCCGGCGGCGTCTTGCAGATCGACCTCGCGAAAGTCGATGCGGTCGCGAATGTCGGCGAGATTGTCGAGGCTTCCGGTGGAGAGGTTGTCGATGCCGCTGACCGTGTGCCCCTGCTCGACTAGCGTGTGCGCCAGAGTTGATCCGATAAAGCCTGCAATTCCGGTAATCAGGTAACGAGCCATGAATCCTCCACCCTAGAGATTATTTAATTAGTCTATCGAGCCATAGTATCTCGCATTTGAAAATTAATTGTGAAGTGTATGGATTCGCGATAGCGGCTAGAACTATTTCGATAACGGTGTAGACCATGCTGCGACGAAAAAAGCAGATTCCTCCGCTTCGCTGCGGAATGACAAATAAATTGGTCTATAGCTATTCAGGAAATACTCTAACAGGCCGTGGTAAAAGTCCAAACTGCCTGAAAATTTCCCTCAGGGGCTAAAGCCCGCGTTAATTTTGCACCAGTTACGGCACGGCTGAAGCCGTGCCCTTTCAAAACTTGACTTTCACCATGGGCTGCTAAGTCGGTTGTAGATGCTTGTCGACCACGGCTCGTCGCAGGAGTCGCCGCGCAACGTGCGATCCCACCAGAATCAGCGGCTTTTCAATGCTGACGTAGAACAGCGCTGGAACGCCAATGGAACTGACGATCAGGGTGGTGACCCGCGTCCAGAGCGGAAGCTGCGCCATCGGATAAAAGACGATCCAGAAGATGACGATGTGGCTGAGATAGATGCCGAAGGAGTGCTCGGCAATCCAATGAAAGACGCGATGTGCCCAGTTTGGGCTGCCTTCGTGTGTGTTGGCGTATAGAACGGCGAGGAGCAGCGAGCAGACCCATGCGCGAACGATCTTGGTGGGGAGGCTGATATTGTCGTGCGGCCCAAAGAGAGCGACGACGGCGAAGATTCCCAGCGGCCAGATCCACGCCGGAAGCTTCCATGTCCAGCGCTGACTGCGAACCAGATCGAAGGCGACGATTCCCGAGGTAAAGCACGGCGCGTAACGGAAGACATTGAGCCGTTCGGAGACGAGCGGCACAGTGAGCGCAAGCGCAACCGAGAGAACCCATAGAGCGAGCGAGCGGTATCTCCTGTCGCCACGTATGACGAAGTAGGCGAAGGGCAGCATGAGATACATCTGTATCTCCAGAGGGAGGCTCCACAGCGGGCTCAGAATGTCTGTGCTGTAGGTAAGGTTCTGGGCAAGAGCGAGATTGGAGACGAAGGCTTTGAGCCCGATCCACGAATAAATCTGGTTGGGATCGGCGGGGATGCGGAAGAGCGGAACCAGCACGACGAAGAGAACGGTCATGGGATAGATGCGGAAGAAGCGTCGAATCCAGAAGGCGAAGGCGATGGAGGATGTACTCTCGTCGGGATGATCGAGACGTTGCAGCGAGGCCATCAGAACGAAGCTGGTGTGGACGAAGAAGAGAATAACGCCAAAGCGTCCGAGGCTGCTGTAGCTGCGATTGCCCAGCACTCCGCAGAGATGCGAGAAGTAGACCGCAAGCACGGCGAGCGCGCGTAGCAGATCCAGATTCACGGAGATCTCTTTCTGCGTAGTCGCTGGCATATGTTCTCCATTAGACATCGGGTGCGGCAGGAATGGTTCATGAAAAACGCGGTTTTTGAGGAAGATTATCGAACAATTCGGACGGCAGCGATTGCATTGGAGGAAAAAATTAAATTTGCTGGAAGCCTGTTAATGTTTTCGGCGCGCATGGGTTGAAAAGTACATGCAAGACGAAGGGTTGAGTGCGATAATCGGGAGCATGTCGAACACCAGTCAGCCGAACGTCGTATCAGTTGCCCTTCCGCAGATTGCTCAGGATCGTTTTAATCGCCTGAAGGCGCGTAACGCGCGCATCGGAGTCATTGGACTCGGCTACGTTGGCCTGCCGCTCTCCTTGCTGCTCTCCGAGGCGGGCTTCAAGGTTACCGGCTTTGACATCGACGCGAAGAAGGTCAACTCGCTCGAAGCTGGCCGCTCCTACATCTTCCGCATTACGGTCGAAGAGATCGCAGGTGCGCGGGCCAAGGGCTTTACCGCAACCACTGACTTCGCGCATCTCTCCGACCAGGACGCGATCATCCTCTGCGTCCCCACGCCGCTCACCGAACACCACGAGCCGGACCTGAGCTACGTCGAGAACACGGCGAAGGCTGCGGCCCCGTGGATTCGCGAGGGCCAACTCGTCGTTCTGGAGAGTACGACCTATCCCGGAACCACCGAGGAGCTGATGATCCCGGTGCTGGAGGCAGGAAACACGCAGGGACTTAAGGTGCAGGCCAAGGGCGCGGTGGCCGAGCATGGCGTCTTCTATGTCGCCTTCTCGCCGGAGCGCGAGGATCCCGGCAACACCACGGTTGCGCGGCGCGACATTCCCAAGGTCGTCGGCGGTCACGAGGCCATCGCCACCGAACTGGCCGCAACGCTCTACGAGGGCATCTTCGCCCGCGCTGTGCGCGTCTCCTCCACCCGCGTGGCGGAGATGACCAAGCTGCTGGAGAACATCTATCGCTGCGTCAACATCGCGCTGGTCAATGAACTGAAGATCCTCTCGCTGCGCATGGGCGTGGACATCTGGGAGGTCATCGACGCAGCCTCGACCAAACCCTTCGGCTTCCATCCCTTCTATCCCGGCCCAGGCCTCGGCGGACACTGTATCCCCATCGATCCGTTCTACCTGAGCTGGAAGGCCAAGGAGTTCGACTTCAACACCCGCTTCATCGAACTGGCTGGCGAGGTCAATGAAGCGATGCCCGCGCATGTGGTGCAGTACGTCGCCAAGGGGCTGAACGCCCACAAGAAAGCACTGAACGGCTCGCGCATCCTGATGCTGGGCGTGGCCTACAAGAAGGACATCGACGACCTGCGCGAGTCTCCCTCGCTAACCGTCATCGAGCTGCTGCGCGCCGAAGGAGCCGAGGTTCTGTACAACGATCCCTACTTCCCGACCGTGGGCCGAGGTCGTCACTACAACCTGAACATGACCTCCACGCCACTGGAGAATCTCGACCAGTACGACTGTGTCCTCATCATGACCGACCACACCGACTACGACTACTCAGCCATTGTGGCTCAGTCGCGCCTGGTCGTCGACACGCGCAACGCAACCAAGGGAATCGCGTCGGAGAAGATCGTTCGCTGCTAGCTGTCGGGAACCAAAGTTAGATGTTGCGGTGTCTAAATCCTGCATGAGGGATCTATGAAGACTCTTCGGACTCTGTTGATCTGCGTCTCTATTTTTTTGTGTCTCGGAGTATCCGCAAAGGCGCTCGATAATCCGAAGGATGCTCATGCGAAGTATGAGGAACTAGCGACGAAGGTGCGTAGCGGCGATACAACCGTTGATTGGCAGGCTCTACGGCTTGCATCTGAGGTAGGCGGCGTCGCCGGTAATTACGATATGCGAGATGCCAACACTCGTGGCATCAAGGCATTCAACGCTGGGAAATTTGAAGACTCTCTAAAGATTGCCAACGAGATGCTGGCGCATAATGTTGCAGATGGTGACGCACATTTTCTGGCGATGATCTCACTCAAGCACTTAGGGCGTCAGGCCGAAGCGGACAAAGAGCATGCGATGCTCAATGCGTTCTTTCAGTCAATTATGAAATCGGGCGATGGAAAGAGTGCAGCAACAGCATGGTTTACCGTCAACGTTCACGAAGAGTATTTGGTGATTCGACTATTGATGGGGTTGAACCCAAAGTCGCAGAGTCTGTCGTCTGAAAACGGACACAACTACGATGTGATGACCGTGACGGATGATTCCGGTAAAGAGTCAACACTGTGGTTCAACACGGATACCGACATGCAAATAATGTCCGACGCGATAAAGTCCAGCGAAAAAAAGAAGTAGTGGGTAGGCGCTACTTCTTGGCGAAGACGTCTCCCATGCGGCGAATCTGTGCGCCGACTCCGCGCAGCTTCTCTTCAAAGTGTTCGTAGCCGCGGTCGAGGTGGTAGACGCGGTCGAGGATCGTCTCTCCGTCGGCGACCAGCGCGGCCAGAACCAGCGAGGCCGAGGCGCGCAAGTCCGAACACATCACAGCAGCCGACTCCAGCTTGGTGCGGCCGCGCACAGTGGCTGTGCGGCCCTGTACGCTGATGTTCGCGCCCATGCGGTTCAGCTCCTGCACATGCATGAAGCGGTTCTCGAAGATGTTCTCGGTGATGATGGTGGTGCCTTCGGTCTGCGTCGCCAGAGCCATGAATTGAGCCTGCATGTCGGTGGGGAAGCCGGGATACTCTTCGGTGGAGATGTCAACAGCCTTCAACGCTCCGCCGCTGCGCACGCGGATGCTGTCTTTGCCCACGTTCAGCTTGACTCCGCAGGCCTCCAGCTTGGCCAGCAGCGCGCCCAGATGAGCCGGGTTGCAGCCTTCCACATTCAGATCGCCGCCGGTGATGGCTCCGGCGATCAGGAAGGTTCCTGCCTCGATGCGATCCGGGTTGATGCGGTGGCGCGCGCCGTGCATCTTGTCGACGCCTTGCACATGGATCGTCGATGTCCCCGCGCCCTTGATCTTCGCTCCCATGGCGATCAGCAGTGCGGCCAGATCGGTGACCTCGGGTTCGCGCGCGCAGTTCTCAAAGACCGTCTCGCCCTCGGCCAGCACGGCGGCCATCAGCAGGTCCTCGGTTCCGGTAACGGTGATCTTGTCGAAGACGATGTGCGCGCCCTTCAGCCGCGAGCTGCCATTGTTCGGCGAACGCGCTTCAAGGTAGCCGTGATCCTGCGTGACGGTTGCGCCCATCGCTTCCAGACCCTTGATGTGCAGGTCGATCGGGCGTCCACCGATGGCGCATCCTCCGGGCATGGCCACGCGCGCGATGCCGGTGCGGGCGATGAGCGGCCCCAGAACCAGCGAGCTGGCGCGCATCGTCTTTACAATCTCGTACTTGGCCACTGGGTCGGAGAGGATGGCGCACTGAATGCTGGTGCGGTGCTGCGCTCGTCCGTAGCCCAGATCGACCTCGGCGCCCATCGCCGAGAGCAGCTTGCGCTCGGTCTCGATGTCGCGCACCTGAGGAATGTTCTCCAGAACGACCTCGTCCTCGGTGAGGATGGCGGCGGCCATACAGGGAAGCGCGGAGTTCTTCGCGCCAGAGACTTTGATGGTGCCGAGCAGGGGGTTGCCACCGCGTACAACAAACTTATCCATGCAAATAGTTTAAGCCATTCGGACGAACTCGGGGAGTGTCTGTGCAGGTATTTTGGTCGGGCATCTTAGTCGGTATCCTGACGACGATCCTCAAAAGACGGACGCGTGAAGGATACAATCGTCCTTGCCGTCGTCTGCATTTATAGCCTTCGCTTGGTTTCTCCGCGTTGGGGGCTTCAGGACGAGGCAGCGGGAAGGAAGTGGATGATTTTGACGTTTGACTCCGTGCAACAGCTTTCGACGCGGCTTGGCACGACGCTGGTGGCGGCGTTTCTGGCCTCGACGGTGGAGTGCGTCGAGGCGCTGACGGTGGTTCTGGCCGTCGGCAGTGTGAGGGGCTGGCCCAGCGCTCTGGCCGGATGCGCCACGGGCATCGCCACGCTGGTGGCCATCGTCGCCGCGCTCGGTCCTGCGCTGACGCGGATTCCGCTGCATCTGGTGCAACTCGTCGTCGGCGCCATGATCCTGCTCTTCGGCCTGCGCTGGCTGCGCAAGGCAATCCTTCGCTCGTCCGGGTTGATCCCGCTGCACGACGAGGCCGCCGCCTTCGCCCAAAATACCGCCAAGCTGCGCGGAGTTCGCCTCGCCGCAGGATGGGATAAGCTGGCCTTCGCCGCCGCCTTCAACATCACCATGATGGAGGGAACCGAGGTTGTCTTTATCGTGATCGCACTGGGAGCAGGCGGGCGCGCATTGATGCTGACCGCCTCGCTGGGCGCAGTGGCCGCGCTGTCCGTGGTGACCGCGCTGGGATTTGCCCTGCATCGGCCCTTGGCTCGTGTGCCGGAGAACACGCTGAAGTTCATCGTTGGAGTGCTGCTCTCGGCCTTCGGAACCTTCTGGGTGGGAGAGGGAATCGGCGTTGCGTGGCCGGGCGACGACCTCGCCATTCCCTGCATGATGGCGGCGTATCTCGCTCTTGCGCTTTATCTTGTGCCGCTCTGCCGCAGTCGCGCGCGCAGCGTAGCAGGCGCACAGGCTCTTGCGCAGAAAGAATCATGCATTGCCGCAAAGGAGGACCAACGATGAACTGGATTCGCTCCGTAGTCCGCGAGATCTACGGCCTCTTCGTTGACGACAGCAGCTTCGCCTTCGCTATTCTGTGCTGGATCGTTGCGATGGCAGGTCTAGTGCGCTATCACGTCCTACAGCGTTGGGCTGGCCCCACGCTCTTCGTCGGACTGGCGTTGATCCTGACCGAAGGAGTCCTGCGCGTTACTCGTCGTAAAGACTAGAGCGGTTCCCGTAAAGGGGTATGCCGTTGTCGAACGAACAAAAAGCAGATTCCTCCGCTCCGCTGCGGAATGACAACAAAAATAATTGCGGAATGACAAATAAGCTGCTCTATAGCAATAGTGAAAATGCTCTAGGTAGAGCGACGAGCCGGTAGTCTCTCCGTTCAGATCTCCAAGCGAGAGTCGTCGATGGCGAGACGAACGTTGCCGTCGGACTTGGCCAATCTGCGGACGGCCTCCATCTTGTCGACGCCAGCCTTCAGCATTACGACGGCGATGGGGATCGACTTACCTGCGGACTTGATGGTGCGGATCGCCGTGTCGCGATCCAGATTGCAGATGCGCATCAGTACACGAATACCGCGCTCTACCAGCTTGGCGTTCTTCATGTGTACGTTGACCATCAGGTTGTCGTAGACGTAGCCGCGACGGGTCATCGCACCGGTGGTAATCATGTTGCAGACCATCTTCTGCGCGGTTCCGGCCTTCATGCGCGTGGAGCCGGAGACGACCTCTGGGCCGACCTCGACGACGATCGTCGTATCGGCGACCTCGGCCAGTGGCGTGTTCTGGTTGCAGGTAATGGCAGCGGTGATAGCTCCGCGGGCGCGCGCGTATTCCACTGCGCCGATGACGTACGGAGTATTGCCCGAGGCCGAAACGCCGATGACAATGTCCTTGCGCGTGGGGCGACGCCGTGCAATGTCGCGCTGGCCCAGTTCGGGAGAGTCTTCGTTGACGTCGGACGCACTGGCGAGAGCCTTGGGGCCGCCGGCCATGATGTACTGCACCTGCGAAGGAAGCGTGGAGTAGCTGGGCGGGCACTCAGAGGAGTCCAGCGCGGCGATGCGTCCGCTGGAGCCTGCTCCGGCGTAGATCAGCCGTCCGCCATCGCGCAGGGCGCGGGCCACAATATCAATGACGACGGCGATCTCTGGCAGCGCCTTCTTGACCGCAGCCGCAACCTTGGCGTCTTCGTGGTTGATAATGCGGGCGATCTCAAGAGCGGACTTGGTATCAAATCCTTCGGAGGCCGCGTTGGAGGTTTCGGTTGCAATCTCCTGCGGGCCTTCCATGACCTGCACGGGAGTTTTTCGCATGCCTGCCTGATCCATCATGGATAGTGTTGCCATAAGCTCCTGCCGCCGTGGGATGAGTATATTCTAGCTTGTTTGTCGGTCGGGCACATGCCGCATTATGAAATGCGTCAGAGACTCCATTCCTTAGCATACATCGCAACGAGGCTATATGCATCTGGGAAGCGTTGAAAGGATACAATTCGGCGCTTTTGACAGCAAAATGCTTCGGCTGCGTCTAATCTATATATGTGGGTCGTGCGAGGGGTTTGGGCCGCGCGACGGGGGTGAGGTGAGAGCGTGATCGATCAGGGGCAGGTTGGGGAAGAGAAGCCAGAGCAGGTGCAGACCGGAGCAGGCAAGAGTAGTGACGCGCGCTCGAATAATGGATGGCACTCTTGGCTGCGCGATCTGGTCGCGTCAATCATCGTATCGATGATTATCATCATCTTTCTCTACCAGCCGGTGCGCGTCGAGGGAACCAGCATGTTGCCCGTGCTGGAGGATCAGGACCGCCTGTTCATCAACAAGATCGCCTACCGAGTGGGCGAGATCCATCCCGGCGACGTGGTCGTCTTCCAGTATCCGCGCGACCATACCAAGAGCTACATCAAGCGCGTGATCGCAAAGCCCGGCGATGACCTGCGCATCGACCGCGGACGTGTCTACGTCAACGGCGCGCGCCTGCACGAACCATACGTCCCGAGCCGCTTCGCCGACGAACGCTCGTTGGCAGAGACGATCCTGCCGCCCAACGAGTACTTCGTCATGGGGGATCACCGTTCTATCTCCAGCGATAGCCGCGACTTCGGCCCGGTCGATCGCCAACTAATCTACGGCAAGGCGGCCTTCGTCTACTGGCCGATGGAGCAGGCCGGCGTCGTTCGGTAATACGCTGCATGTGGATCTTTATGCCTTAAAGATGACTTCGGAGTGGTCGCGTGAGGAGAATTTGGCATCTTACGATCTGCTGGCCTGGATTGGCAAAGCAGAATGGGAGATTGCAGATGAAGATTCAAATGAAACGATGGTTGCTAGGGTTTGCAATGTTGTTTGTGCTTGCGGGCGTTTATACGCCGCCTCAGGCGGATGCGCAGATTGTGGTTCAGGTAGGACATGGGCATCACCATCATCATCACCACCACCATCAAGGGCCGTATCGTCGGTAGTCATTAGTTTGAGCGAGACGGATCAAGAACCGCAGAAGAGAAACGCCCATGCCAACTTTGGCATGGGCGTTTTATCTGAAAGCACTATGGCTGCATACGTCTGCGCTTAACCGTCTGGTTGCATTATGCGCGGAGCGACTGGGGTAGCTGCGGAGTCATCTTGATCGATGCGCGATGCATGACCTCCAACTCGGCGGGGGCGAAGAGGTCTGGAGGAATCCCCCCGACTGCAACAAAGCCGGGACTGTCGCCCAGCGCCTGCGAGATCTGATTCCAGCGCAGGAAGGGCGACGTGGTGGGCAGCAGGACAAGACGCCGCTTCTGCTCCGGCAGAACGAAGTAGGCCGCCCAGATCGCAAGCACCAGACAACCGACGGTAGCTCGAACGATATTGTCGCTTGAATAAATCTTGTTGCCATGAACCTGCCATACAGTGTCCACCAGCTCGCAGGTCGCCATGATGCCGAGGCCGAGACTGACGCCAAAGATGCGGCTTCCGTAGTTAAGCCCCATTGGGCGAATGGCAAAGCAGACAAAGACCAGAAGACAGAGAATCAGAATACTCTGGGTGCGTTCCATCTGAAGGATGGCGTTGATGAGGTACTTTATTCCCGTCATGTGCGGGGAATAGGCCGTCCCCAGCGTCACAATAACCGAGATAGCTACAATCCAACGAAAGATCATCATCCCCAAAGCCTGTAATCCCTTGAGCGGATCCATGGCAAGCCGGAAGATACTGTAAACGATGATCATCGCAAGGACTGACTCGATCGCATAGCCGACCCAATAGATATAGAAATAATAAACATACGCAGTGTGAGGGCCAATAATTCTGCAAAAGTGTATTAGGAACAGCAATGAAGATGCAACTACCGCCCGTATGGCAAGAAGCGCGCCAAACGACCAGTAATCCGACCACTGCTTTCGAATTGTAACTGCGCACAGTGCCGCGAGGCAGATCGCGACTTCGAGATAAGTGAGCAATCCAAAAATAGTTGCTAATCTCACACGCAAATCCTCTGGAGAACTTAATAGTAGCTCATCCAGAGGATTTGTCTAATTAATTAATCAAAATATTTCTAAAGTCCGGAATCTTCGATGCCGCAGGAGCCTGGCTCGTCGGGCGGGCACTTGGGCGAGAGCATCGTGCTCACCTTGCTTGTGCTGACAGCTGTGTTGGCCGAGGACGCCTTTGCGGAGGAGGTGGCGACGATGCCGGTTACTGCGAGGGCGAGGACAAAACAACGGACGATGATTTTCATGGTGTTACTCCTTTTATGACTGTCTTGAAATAAATAAAATAAATTCGCTCTGAGCACCTCAGATAATGAGACAATAAGGTACGATATGGTCTAAGTCCAATGAAATAAGTAATATAGCGGCATATAATCATGCTTAGATTACTAAGGTAACGTAGCGCGGAAAGATCGTGTGATTCTGTTGGGTTTATGGCTTTCGTCAAAGAACGCAGCTTCGCCACTGCGCGCAAAATAAACGCGTAGTTACTCGCAGCGATGGGCTTGCAACCAGTTTCAATTCTGGTTCCAAGCCCGATGCTTTGTCTATGAGGTAATGGGACTTAGAGCGTTTTCTGAATTGCTATAGACCCATTTGCTTGTCATTCCGTAGCACAGCGGAGGAATCTGCTTTTGCTCGCTTCATAATGGTCTACACCACTACGGGAACTGTCTAATTATGCAAGCGTAACGGCAAAAGCAGATCCCTACGGGATGGCAAACAAAATAAGGCTATGGCATGACAACAAATGGGAGGTTCAGTCTGTTTGTTTGTCATTCCGTAGCGAAGCGAAGGAATCTGCTTTTGTCTTTGTCTGTTCTTGGGGATCGGATTAACGCGTGCGGATTGCCTTCGATTGCGGAGGAATCTGCTTTTGCTCGCTTCATAATGGTCTACACCACTACGGGAACTGTCTAATTATGCAAGCGTAACGGCAAAAGCAGATCCCTACGGGATGACAAACAAAATAAGGCTACGGGATGACAACAAAATAAGGTGTTGCGGAATAAAAATGCGTTTTTGATCTATAGCAATTTCCGAAACTCTCTACGCTGGCTCTGGATCGCTGGGACGTCGTCGCAGCGAGCGCCAGGAGTAGGCGAGTCGCGTCATGATGCCGTAGATCAGGTAGGTGTAGGCCAGAATCATCAGCATCCATTCTGACTTCCACGCGATGGCTGCGCCGGTTGCCGCAATCAGGATGAAGCCGCGCGCCGGATGGCGGTCTCCAGAACTGACCGTCTTTGCGCTCCAGAAGCGCCAATTGCTGACCATCAGATAGCTGGTCAAGAGCAGCAGGGTGAGCCAACCCAGCGAGGTCCACGGGTTGGCGATTGGTACTCCGTGGCGGAAGTGGACGAGAGCCGCGATGACGCCTGCTCCCGCTGGAATCGGCATTCCGACGAAGTATTTGCGCCCTGGCTTGCCGGGGTTGCGCGGCTGCGGATCGATGCTGATGTTGAAGCGCGCCAGACGGCTGGCTCCGCAGATGAGGAACAGGAAGCAGACGAAGACTCCGGCGTGAACCACGTTCTCGCGCAGGTCGAGATGCAGGCCGAGAGGCAGCATGCGGAAGCCCCAGATGTAGGCCAGCAGGCTGGGAGCAACGCCGAAGGTGATGACATCGGCCAGCGAGTCCAGCTCGCGGCCAAATTCGCTGGCGGTGTTGGTGACGCGCGCTACCAGCCCGTCCAGCCCGTCGCACAGAACCGCGATGCCGATGGCCAGAGCGGCGTGGTCGAAGAAGATCGGCTCGGCCACCGAGCCTTGTACGCTCTGCGTGATGGCGTAGTAGCCCGCAGCGATATTGGCAGCCGTAAACAGCGACGGCAGAACGTACATGCCGCGACTCGGCTGACGCTTCGGCTTCTCGTCCAGCGCAGTTATTTCGCTTAGGTTCAACTGTTCGTCGGCCATTAGTTCGCCACCTCGTTGGTGGGAACGACGGCCAGAATGCTTGATCCGCCTTGCACATGGCTTCCCAGTTTGATCTTCAGCTCAGCCTCGGCGGGCATCAGGACATCGACCCGCGAGCCGAATTTGATCAGCCCGACGTGTTGGCCGCGCTCCACATGGTCGCCAACCTTCACGGTGCATACGATGCGTCGCGCCAGAAGCCCTGCAATCTGCTTGTAACTAACCTCGTAGCCGCCCGCGTCGATCACCACCAGCGTCTGTTCGTTGGCCACTGCGGAGTTCGGATTCATGGCGTTCAAGAACTCTCCCTCGCGGTACTCGACCGCCCGCACCATTCCGGCTATGGGAGCGCGGTTGACGTGAACATTGAAGACGCTGAGAAAGATGCTGACGCGCAGACGGCTTCCTGCCGATGTTTCGATCCACTCGGCCTGCGTCACCACGCCGTCGCCGGGGGAGACGATCTCTCCCGGCCCGGTGGGAATGATGCGCGTCGGATCGCGGAAGAACCACAGAAAGAACAGCGCCAGAATAATCGGCAACAGGGTCAACGACACCATGTGAGTCAGCAGCCACAGAAGCGTGGCGACGATGCCCAGCCCCAACGCATAGAAGTATCCATCACGAACCATATTGCCTCAGTATATAGCTTTGGCTTGCAGCGTCAGTGGCCCATGGTGGGTCAGACGGGCAAGCCGGAGGGCTCACAGCGCGAACACGCCACGCCCGCAGAGTAAGAATTTCCTCTCTGCGTGCGTGGCGCGCTCTCCACAGACTCAAGACCGATCAGACGGTAAGAATCTCTTTTTCCTTGGCTTTGAAGAGATCTTCGATGCGCTTGATCTCTCCGTCGGTCAGGATCTGAACCTCTTCGTTGGCGCGTTTTTCATCGTCAGCGGAGATTAGTTTGTCCTTGGCGGCTTTTTTTACCAGTTCGTTGCCGTCGCGCCGAATATTGCGGATCCCCGTCTTGTGATCCTCCAGAATTCCAGCCAGATGCTTGACGGCATCCTTGCGTCGATCTTCTGTCATTGGCGGAATCGGCACACGGATTACCTTGCCATCGTGCATGGGATTGAAGCCGAGGTTGCTGGTACGGATAGCCTTCTCGATGGCGGGGACCTGAGAGATCTCCCACGGCGTGACGAGGATGAGCTGCGCCTCGGGGGTGGAGATCTGCGCGATCTGCGCGATGGGCGTATCCGTGCCGTAGTAGTCGACCTTTACCTGGTCGAGCATGTGAACGCTTGCGCGCCCGGTGCGTGTGGAGAGAAGGTTTGCGCGGAAGTCCTCAACCGTCTTCTCCATGCGGTCCTTGAGCTGTGCATGAACATCTTTCAACACCGGAATCGTTGCCATTATGGATGCCATAGTCTTGCCTATCCTCCCAATAATCCAAACTCGAAGTTCGTACGTCAGTGTGCGACTTCGACTTGGCTATTCTACAGAGGTTGAGGGGGATTGAGGGGACATGTTTTGCCGATGAGTCGTCTGAGTGCAGATAAATCGTATCGAAGGGGTCTGCCGTCAGATGACAAGCGGTATTACAGCCCGCTGGGAGTCGTGCGGAAGCCTCTCTTCATATCTCCGAAGAGAAGAGAGCCGCGCGGTTTGCGCAACTGCGGCTGGATTACTGAGAACCTGTTCAATAACTACAGAAGTCAGTAGTTATTGAAGCTGTTGTTTTTTGTCTCTGAGATAGGTCAGGGGCCTCACAGTCTGCGGAAAAACTCCTGCTTTTGCCTTTCGGAGGGAGCAGGGAGCTTCAGCCCCCTGGATAAGCCCAATCGTTTCAATGGGCTTTAGCCCCGGGCCTTTTGCTCTCTCCGCGCCAAAATCAACTTTTTCCGCTACCAGTTTAGCCCCTGAGACACGGCCTTCGTTCGGCAATGCATCGCGGAATGGAGAGAACTGTCGAGTTATTAGAGCTTTTTCACTATTGCTATAGAGCAACTTTGTTTGTCATTCCGTAGCAAAGCGAAGGAATCTGCTTTTCGCTCGCGCCATGGCACTATACACCCTTGGTGAAAATGCGCTAAACAGGTTATGAAAACCCAGACCGCAGTTGGAGCGCCGGTTAGGTGGCTTGTCCGTAGGTGGCTTTGGGGCCGTGCTTGCGGAAGTAATGGCGGTCGAGCAGAGCCTGCGTGACCACGTTCACATCCGGCTTCAGCGTCAGCGTTCGGTAGGCCATGCGAGCGATCGCCTCCAGCACCACGGCGTTGTGCGCAGCGTCGGCCGCGTCTTTGCCCCAGACGAAGGGAGCGTGTCCGGCGACCAGGCAGGCAGGCACGGCCAGCGGGTCAATCGCGGCGCGGGCTGGGCCGTCTGGTCCGGCAGGCTTGGCGGCAAAGTGGCGTGCAATGGCGACCCCGGTCTCGTGGACGTAGCGTCCTGCGATGGCCTCGTCGCTCAGCGGAGCGGTGCAGGGAACCGGCCCGTAGAAGTAGTCGGCGTGGGTCGTTCCCAGCGCTGGGATGGCGAGTCCAGCCTGCGCAAAGCTGGAGGCAAACTCCGAGTGGGTGTGTACCACCGCGCCAATCGTGGGGAACTCGCGATAGAGCAGGGTGTGCGTGTCCAGATCGGAGGAAGGCTTCATTGAACCCTCGACGACCTTGCCGTTCAGGTCGGTGACGACCATGTGCTCCGGTCGCAGATCGTCGTAGTCCACGCCCGAGGGCTTGATGACCACCAGTCCTTCGGCGCGATCCACGCCCGAGGCGTTGCCGAAGGTGTAGAGGACAAGGCCACGCTTTACCAGTTCAAGGTTGGCGTCAAGGACAGCGATGCGAAGATCTTTTAGCAGCATACGTAACAGAATAGTACGAATGCAGGGCGAATGGGAATGTTGGCCAGAGCGTCGGCCAAACTCCAACTCATCGAACCTGACATTGCGTATGCAAGAAACCACAGCAAATTCGCATGTCAAGTCCTTCTCTTCCATGTTTCCCGGTTAACGCTAGTTGCATCAACGACTTGCCGTGGGAAATCAGTTGGCAGTTGAGTTATACCCCGGATCGTATAATTAAGCTAGTAGATCATAGAAAGGCCCGACGAATGGCGTCGGGCCTTTCTATGATCTCAAAATATTGAACCAGCAGTCCAAAACCTGATTAGTATATATGTATCCGTATATACGTAAGCGTAACATCAGTTTAATCAATAGCATAAGTAGATACGCCGGGGGGGGCATATACTCATGTTGCATCAAGGTTAGGTCGCGACGTTGAAGGTTAGGGCGGACTTGGTGGCGTCTACCGTGACGTGGTCGCCGTGGTGGATGGAGCCGTCGAGGATCTTGATGGCTAATGGATCTTGCACGAGGCGTTGGATCGCGCGCTTCAGGGGGCGGGCTCCGTAGGCGCGGTCGTAGCCGGATTTGAAGATGAACTTGCGCGCGGCGGGAGTGAGTTCGAGGGTGATCTTGCGGTCGGTGAGCAGGGCGGTCAGCTCGGCCAGACGCAGGTCGATGATGTGGGTGAGCTGTTCTTCGCCCAGCGGGTGGAAGACGACGACGTCGTCAATGCGGTTGAGGAACTCCGGGCGGAAGTGCTCGCGCAGTGCGGTCATTACGCGCGCGGTGGCCTCCGCGAATCCCTCCTCGCCATCGGCCCAGGCGGTGGTGAGCTGCGACGCGCCGAGGTTCGAGGTCATAATCAGCACGGTGTTTTTGAAGTCCACGGTGCGGCCCTTGGAGTCGGTCAGGCGACCGTCGTCGAGAACCTGTAGCAGCACATTGAAGACGTCGGTGTGCGCCTTTTCGATCTCGTCGAAGAGGACGACGGCGTAGGGGCGGCGGCGCACGGCCTCGGTCAGTTGCCCGCCCTCGTCGTAGCCAACGTAGCCGGGAGGCGCGCCGATCAGCCGAGCGACGGCGTGTTTTTCCATGTACTCGGACATGTCGATGCGCACCATGGCGGCCTCGTCGTCGAAGAGGAATTCGGCGAGGGCGCGCGCGGTCTCCGTCTTGCCGACGCCGGTTGGTCCGAGGAAGATGAAGCTGCCGATGGGGCGCTTGGGATCGCTCAGACCGGCGCGGCTGCGGCGAATCGCGTTGGCGACGACGGTGAGCGCGGCGTCTTGCCCGATGACGCGCTGGCGCAGACGATCCTCCATCTGGACGAGCTTCTGCATCTCGCCCTCCAGCATCTTGGCGACGGGGATTCCGGTCCAGCGCGAGACGACGGCGGCGATGTCCTCCTCGTCAACCTCTTCCTTAAGCATGCGGTTCGTGGGCTTCTCGCACGTCGCGTCGGTGACTTCGGTGAGCTTGCGCAGCTCCGCCTCGGCGTTGGGAATCTCGCCGTACTGTAGTTCGGCGGCGCGCTGTAGATTGCCCTTGCGGGTCTGCTCCTCGGCCTCGAAACGCAGGGCTTCGAGATGCGTCTTCAGTTCGGCGATGCGGCCAATGGCTCCGCGCTCGGTCTGCCAGCGAGCGCGCAGAGCCTTGGCCTTCTCGCGAACCTCGGCCAGCTCTTTCTGCACGATCTCGCTGCGCTCACGCGAGGCTTCGTCCTTCTCGCGCTTCAGCGCGGCTTGCTCAATCTCAAGCGACGTGGCGCGGCGTTCCAGATCGTCGATCTCCACCGGCACGGAGCCGATCTGGATGGCCAGCGCGGCGGCGGCTTCGTCAACCAGATCGATGGCCTTGTCCGGCAGGAAGCGGTCGGAGATGTAGCGGTGCGAGAGCGTGGCCGCAGCGACGATGGCCGAGTCCTTGATGCGCACCTTGTGGTGCGACTCGTAGCGTTCGCGCAGACCGCGCAGGATGGCGATGGTGTCTTCGACGTTGGGTTCGCCGACGTAGACGATCTGAAAGCGACGCTCCAGCGCGGCGTCCTTCTCAATGTACTTGCGATACTCGTTCAGCGTGGTTGCGCCGATGGCGCGCAGACCTCCGCGAGCCAGTGCGGGCTTCAGCATGTTGCTGGCGTCCATCGCTCCCTCGGCTGCTCCTGCGCCGACCAGCGTGTGCAGCTCGTCGATGAAGAGGATGATCTCGCCGTTGCTGTCTTCGATCTCCTTTAGCAGAGCCTTGAGGCGATCTTCGAACTCGCCGCGAAACTTGGCTCCGGCGATCATGCTGGCCAGATCCAGCGCGACGACGCGCTTGTCCTTGAGAATCTCCGGCACGTCGCCCTGAATGATGCGCCGAGCAAGCCCCTCGACGATGGCAGTCTTGCCCACGCCGGGTTCGCCGATAAGGACGGGATTGTTCTTCGTCCGTCGCGCCAACACCTGCACCACGCGGCGAATCTCTTCGTCGCGACCGATGACGGGATCGAGCTTGCCCTTGCGCGCCAGATCGGTGAGGTCTTTGCCGTACTTCTCCAGCGACTGGAACTTGCCCTCGGGATTCTGGTCGGTGACGCGCTGCGATCCGCGCACGGCGGAGAGCGCCTTCAGCACGGCGTCGTGGGTAGCGCCCATGGCGGCCAGAGCGTCGCGCGTTGCATCGCCCTTGGCCTCGGTGAGCGCAAGCAGCAGATGCTCGGTGGAGATGTACTCGTCCTTGAAGGACTCGGCCTCGTTGGAGGCGCGTTCGAGAATCTTCTGCAACGACGCGGCCATGGCGGGCTGCGCGTTGGAGCCGGAGACTTTAGGCAGCTTGGCGATGGCGGCGTTCGCCCCGGCCAACAACTCCTGCACACGCACTCCCGCGCCTTCGAGCACAGGCAGAACAACGCCCTCGCGATCCTCCAGCAACGCAGCCAGCAGATGCATTGGCAGAACTTCCGGGTTGCCGTTCTCGGCGGCCATGGATGCGGCGGCCTGCACGGCCTCCTGCGACTTGACGGTCAACTTTTCCCATTTGAATGCCATAATCATCCTTTGATGCAGATTGTTCGGCGCACGAACTCACTCCGCGCCCACTAACCTGCACGACAGCTTTCGCAGATCAGTATAGGACACAGCGAGACAACTCATTTTGCCAAAGACGCAGGAAATATGGACAGCGATTTCAGAGCCAAATGGAAATGGATCAAGACCTAATGTGGGCGGTCGGCCATGATGTCGTTGAAGGTTTTGAAGAAGGCGTGCTCGTTGCCCTTGGCGGTGGCGGTGCGCAGAGGTAGGACGCGCTCGACGCAGATCTCTTCGGCGTTGGGGTTGGCCGTGAGTAGCTGCATGACCTCGGTGATGTAGGCTTCGAGCGGCATGGCGCGTGGGTCGTCCGGCTTCGAACCCATCAGCTCGGTGGCGACCCAAGGCGGGACCAGCTCGGAGACACGGACGTTCGTGTCCTTGAGCTGGTAGCGCAACGACATGGTGTAGGAGTGGATCGCGGCCTTCGTGGCGCAGTAGGTCGGCGTGAAGGCCATCGGGATATAGGCGAGGCCCGAGGTGACGTTGAAGATCGTCGCCGAGGGCTGCTGGAGCAGGTGCGGCAGAAGCGCGGCGGTCATGCGGATGGGGCCGAGAATATTCGTCATAACCGTTGCCTCGGCTGTGGTGGTCTCGCCCTTCAGAATGTCCTCCGAGCGCATGATGCCCGCGTTGTTGAAGAGGACGTTGAGCTTGGGGTAGTCGCGGGTGAGTTGGGCGGCGACTGCGGCAATGCTGGCTGGATCTTCGACGTCGAGGACGACAGACTTGATGCCGGGGTTGGCGGCGGTGACGACATCCAGCGCCGATTGGCGGCGGCTGGCGATGATGACTTGGTTGCCGCGCTGGTGGAGCTGCTCGGCCAGCGCACGGCCGATGCCGGTGGCTCCGCCCGTCATTAGAATCGTGTTTCCGGTGAGATTCATTGGGACTCCTGAGTTAGAAGAATGTAGAAGAAATAGGTCGGGCCTTCAGCCCTCGGTCTCTGTGCTGGACGGTACCCTAGGCCTTCGGCCTAGGCTGGTATAGAACGGGCCTTTGGCCCTTGCCGGACAATGGTAACGGCAACAGCAAAAGCAACAGCAACAGCAATGGCAACAGCAAAAACAACGGCTCGTGGTGCGAGCGGTATTCATCCCACCCATCGCGATGTTGCTGCGATGGATGGGCACCCGGCCAGTGAGATAGAGCATCGCGACTGTGAGCAAAATGTGGGGATTCTTCGCTGCGCTCAGAATGGCAAGCAGATTTGCTCGGAATGACTAACAAATTCCTCGGAATAACTAACAAACTCTTAGATGCACGTTATGGCTTATCCGCTTCGAGGGGCTTGCGGGCGAAGTAGTAGAGACTGAAGGCGAGCAGCGCGAACATGACGACGCTGACCCAGTCGTGGTGCAGCGGGTTGGCGTCGGTGAAGCGGAAGAGCTGCCAGTGGCCGCCGTGCTGTTCGGAGAGGCCTTCCAGCAGGCGCGCGCAGACGCCGAGCAAGCCGACGATTCCTCCGGCGGCGATCAGGCCTGAGGCGAAGAGGCTTCCCGGCGAGATCTCGCTCTCGCTGTCTAGCGTGGGGGTGACGCTGCCGGGAATCGGCTCGCCGGTTGCGGGATCGATGGCGTCGGGGTTGGCTTCGATGTTGGCGCGGGCGCGTTGGCGGATGAGGGCGCGATCGACCATCCAGCGCATCACTCCGCCGACGAAGATCGCCAGCGTGGTTGCGATGGAGAGATACGCTCCGACGGCGAAGGTGAGTGAGCGAATGCCGAGCAGTTCGACGACGATCACCAGAGCTACGCCGAGCAGAACCAGCGTCCAGGGCAGTTTGCGCGAGAGGATGCCGTTGATGACGGTGGCCATCAAGCGACCCTGCGGCGCGGCTGCGCGCTCACTGCCGATACCCTGAATCCACTGCACCTCGATCTGTCCGGTTGCGGGGTTGTAGAGGTACTTTCCGTCGTCGAGCGAGGAGGAGCCGATGGCGTTGAGCAGGATGAGTTGGCGTGTTCCGGTGAGTTGCTGTTTGGCGTGGTTCTCGGAGTTGTGCGCAGAGATCGCGATGGAGTCGCGCGAAAAGTTGCCCTTGTTCTGCACTCCGTCGGGAAGATTTGCGAGCGAGAGAGCGATGGGCTTGGGAATGCGTTGGAACTGTTCGAGGCCGCGATTCATCGCGTTCAGCGTGGCTCCGATGGAGAAGATGCAGACGATGACGCCGATCATCAGCGCGAGCTGCTGCTTCCAGGGGGTTGCGCCGATCAGGTAGCCGGTCTTGAGATCCTGACTGGTGTCGCCCGCGTTCGAGGCCGCGATGCAGACCACTCCGCCGATGGTGATGGCGAGTGCGCCAAAGGCTGGCGCTGTCCAGCCCTTGACCAGGAAGATCGCGCTGGTGGCCATCAAGGTCGCAATCGTCATTCCAGAAACGGGTGATGCCGACGAGCCGACGATGCCCACGATGCGCGCCGAGACGGTGACGAAGAGGAAGCCAAAGACGACGATCAGCAGTGCAGCGGATGCATTCGCTAGCGGGCCGACGTAGGCTCCGGGGATTGGCTTGAACTGGAGGAAGAGGAAGATGCAGAGGATCAGCAACGCGCTGCCGCCGTAGACGACGATGGGGGGCAGATCGTGTTCCGTCCGCACGGGGCGCGCTGTTGCGAGCTTTGCGCCGCCCTTTTTGAGCCCCTGCGTCAGTGCGCCGAAGATGGTGGGCAGGGTGCGAATCAGGGTGATGAGTCCAGCTGCGGCGACGGCTCCGGCACCCATTGGACGGACGTAGGTGCGCCAGAGATCCGACGGCGACATGTCGCGAACCAGCACGGTTCCGGGGTAGAGCGGACTCGATAGATGCGAGCCGAAGAAGTAGATGGCGGGCATCAGGACGAGCCAGGAGAAGACGCCTCCGGCCAGCATGACGGCGGCGACGCGCGCTCCGATGATGTAGCCCACGCCGAGATACTCCGCCGTGCAGTTGGCGCGGACGGATGAGCCTTTGAGCAGGTGCTGCGGGCCGAGGTCGGGGTCGAACTTTGGCGTGTCGGGCCAGAGGGCGAAGAGATCGCCGTTCTGGAAGAGGGTGTAGAGGCCGCCGAGACCGAGGCCGAGGAAGACGCGCGAGGCAAAGCTGCCGCCACGCTCGCCCGCCATCAGAACATCGGCGCAGGCGGTTCCTTCGGGGTAGATCAGCGCGCCATGCTCCTCGACGATGAGTTGGCGGCGTAGCGGAATCATGAAGAGAACGCCGAGCCATCCGCCGAACAGAGCGAGGGCGAAGATGCGCGTCGACTCCAGATCGAAGCCGAGGAAGATCAGCGCGGGCAGGGTGAAGATGACTCCTGAGGCGATTGACTGACCTGCGTTTCCAGTGGTCTGGACGATGTTGTTTTCGAGGATGCTGGCGCGACCGAAGGCGCGCAGGATGGAGATGGAGAGGACCGAGATTGGAATGCTGGCCGCAACCGTAAGCCCAGCGCGCAGACCGACGTAGACCGTCACTGCGCCAAAGAGAACGCCGAAGAGTGCTCCCAGCAGGAGCGCGCGAACCGTCAGTTCCGGGCGTGTCTCCGTTGCTGGAACGAAGGGCTTGAAGATAGGTTTTGAAGGCGTCGATGCGGCCACTTGGATATTGTCTCCCGTGTTAAAAGGCTTCGATGGGAGTGTAACAGTCTTGGCGTTTTGATGATCTAAATGAGACAAGACGACCACGGATCAACGCGGATGAACACGGATTAAAGCATTTTAGGCAAGGGTGTAGACCGTGTTACGACGAGAAAGCAGATTCCTCCGCTTTGCTGCGGAATGACAAGCATGTTGGTTTATAGCAATTTCTAAAAGTCTATAAAGACAGAACGGTTTTGTTTTATCCGTGAAGATTCGCGTTGATCCCTGGTTGTTTTTGTTCTTCGAGCTATTTTCGATGCGGCCATTCCCGGCTTGCGGCTGAATTGTTTCCACCTGGAATTGCTGTCGTGGCGGCGACGTTGTGGCGGATTCCGCACGGAAAGATCTATAATTCGAGCATCGGCGCGGCCCAAGCGGCCTGGAGCGCCGTGTGAGTGAGGTGCATCTTCAGCAACAGACTGAATGAGAGTACGCTCCAGATTTCTCCCGGCGCGCCGCCAGGTGGCAACGCCGGATGGGGTGATGTTCGCGCGAGAATGCTGCGTCCACAAGGACTTTCCGGTCGCCTGACCGCCGCGTTTCGCTCTGTTCTGGATGATCTGGTAACAACGGCTTTTCCCTCCGATTGCCGCGTCTGCAAACTTCCTCTTCTGCGCTCTAGCTCTCTGCCTGTCTGCGATCACTGTCGCGACTCTGCGTCCCCGCAAAATATGACCCTGTGCCGCATCTGCGGCGAAGCACTCGACATTGACATGGAGAGCGCGCGTCTGGCGGGTCCAATGCTTGGCGAAGGACTGCTCTGCGACGAATGCCGCAACAATCCGCCGCAGTTTGAACGCGCGGTCTCTAGCTCGGTCTATCAGGACGAGTTGCGCGAGATGATTCACCTGCTGAAGTACGAGCGACTGAGCGGCGTTGCGGATGCGCTGGGCGATCTGCTTGCCGCGTCCATTCTGAGCTTGCAGGCCGATGCGGCACGGGAGTTGATCGTCGTCGCCGTTCCGCTGTTTCCGGCCAAGCAGCGCCAGCGTGGGTACAACCAGTCCGCTCTGCTGGCCACAGCGGCGATCTCTCGGCTGCGGCGCAGCGCTCCCGCGTGGCGATTGCGTCCGCAGCACGGGTTGCTGGAGCGGTGTCGCGATACAGCCAGCCAGTTTGAACTCTCCGCGCACAGGCGCAAGCGAAATCTGCAAGGCGCATTTCGGGCGAATGCGGAGGCGATTACTCCGGGCTGCGAGGTGCTGCTGATCGACGATATTTTTACCACCGGTGCGACCGCTCGCGAGTGCGCGCGTGTTCTGCGTCGGGCGGGAGTTGGCAAGGTGTGGGTGGCGACGCTGGCTCGCGCACAGACTCCACAGGTCGCGCTGTGGGAGGAGTCTCGCCGCAATGCTGCGCAGGGATTTACATAGCAGCAACAAGGGTGGGCGCAATCTGGAAGAGAAGCATTACGACAAGAGCAAGCTAAGTTGAGCAAGACGGAAGCGTACGAGGAATTAGAAACTTCAACGTTCAAGAACATAACGCAGTGGATTCGGAAGCGAATCGGAAGCGGAGGGTTTGAGCGATGCAAGCGTCTCCTACATCGTCGAAGGTGCGGAAGCAACGGGTGAGCGGAAGCCGTCATGCGGGTCGCGGGAGTGGGCACAGCTCTCCGCGGGTGACTACGGAACTGGATGTGCGGATCGGAGTCTTTCGCCAGCCCGCGATGCAGACTCCGGTGCTGGTTCTGAATGCGTCGTACGAGCCCATCAATATCTGCGGAGCGCGGCGGGCTTTGGTGTTGGTGCTGAAGGGAATCGCGCGCACCGAGGAGGAGCAGGGAACGGTGCTGCATGCGGCGCGGGAGGATGTGGCGATGCCGAGCGTCATTCGCCTGCTGGAGTATCGCCGGATTCCGCATCAGACGCGCGCCCTCTCGCGCAAGAATATTCTTCTGCGCGACCGCAACTCGTGCCAGTACTGCGGCATTATTCTGACCGCAAGCGAACTGACTCTGGATCACGTGATTCCTCGCTCGCGGGGCGGGCTTTCGACGTGGGAGAATCTGGTCGCATGCTGCCACGACTGCAATCGGCGCAAGGGAAACCAGATGTTGCACGAGCTGACCGAAATGAAGTTAATGCGTGAGCCGCGCCCGTTCAGCCTGCATACATCACGCCATATTATGCGCATGATCGGCTCGGCGGATCCGAACTGGAGACGTTATCTTTACTTCGATTCAGAGCCAGAGTTGCAGTTTGTCGCGTGATGCATCAATATTGATTTTTGTTCAGCGAGACGCAATCCATCCACGCAACGCGCACCGTTTCTTACGGAAGGAGCCTCTATCTCCGCTATACTCAAGACTCCCATGCAGCCAGCCCAGACCAGACAGTTCGAGCGCGCGGCACTGAAGAATTACTTGCTGGATCAGGCCTATGACGAGATGTTCGCCGGGCCAGAGGATCTGCATCCGCACTATCAGTCGCTGCTGGAGCACTTCGCCTCGTTGCCTGAAGACGAGTTGCGTCGCCGCAAGCAGGCCGCCGATCTCAGCTTTCTGAATCAGGGAATCACCTTCACCGTCTACGGACGCGAGGAGGGAACGGAGCAGATCTTTCCCTACGATCCGATTCCGCGCATCATCACTGCGGCGGAGTGGACGACCGTGGAGCGTGGTCTGACGCAGCGCATTACAGCGCTGAACCTCTTCCTCAAGGACATCTACAACGAGGGTCGCATCCTGAAGGAAGGCATCGTGCCGCGCGAGATTGTTTACAGTTGTAAACACTTTCGCCGCCAGATGGTCGGCTTGCAAGTGCCGCGCAACGTCTACGTCGCGGTCTGCGGAACCGATCTGATCCGTATGCAGAACGGCGAGTTCGTCGTGCTGGAAGACAACCTCCGCGTGCCGTCTGGGGTGAGCTATATGCTCACCAATCGGCGCGTGATGAAGCGCATCTTCCCCCAACTCTTCCGCATGTACAACCCGCGCCCGATCGAGCAGTACACGCAGCTTCTTCTGAGCACGCTGCGTTCGCTCGCACCCGAGGGACGACCTGATCCGAACATTGTGCTGCTCTCGCCCGGCGTCTTCAACTCAGCCTACTTCGAGCACGCCTTTCTGGCGCGACAGATGGGCATTGAGCTGGTCGAGGGGCGCGATCTAGCCACGCACGACAACGTCATCTACATGCGTACCACCAGCGGACTGCGCCGCGTCGACGTCATCTACCGCCGCGTCGACGACGACTTCATCGACCCGATGGCCTTCCGCAAGGATTCGATCCTCGGCGTTGCGGGACTCTTCAACGCGTATCGCGCGGGCAACGTCACGCTGGCCAACGCCTTCGGTACCGGCGTGGCCGACGACAAGGCTCTGTATGCCTATGTTCCCAGTATCATCAAGTACTACCTCAGCGAAGAGCCGATCCTACAGAATGTGAAGACCTATCTGCTGACCGAGCCGAAGTCGCGCCAGCACGTCTTGCAGAATCTGGACAAGCTGGTGGTCAAGGCGGTGGGCGAGAGCGGCGGCTACGGCATGTTGATCGGCCCGCAATCGACTAAGGCCCAGCGCGAGGAGTTTGCGCAGAAGATTCAGGCTGACCCGCGCAACTACATCGCGCAGCCGACGATCTCATTCTCCCGCGCGCCCTGCCTCATCGGCGACGAACTGGAGCCGCGCCACGTCGATCTGCGGCCCTACATTCTTTACGGCGACAAGGTCAACATCGTCCCCGGCGGCCTCACTCGTGTCGCGCTGAAGCAAGGCTCGCTGGTGGTCAACTCCAGTCAGGGCGGAGGCAGCAAAGACACCTGGGTGCTGAGTCAATAGAGGGAGATTTATGAGCGAGAAGAAGATCGAATTCGCCCCCGCAGTCAGAGTCGAGAGCTTGCGCGATGAAGTGGACGAACTACTGCGGCAGATAGCTCCTCTGATGATTGAACCCGACGAATCAGTGGACGATTGGGTCAACTATGTATTCGTTTCTGACGAGTCTTCCCTTGGAGACTTCCTCTCAGATGATTCAGATCTAGTGTGGCTTCGTGAGCGTCTTGTTATGCCAGAACTCAAACTACAGGATTCGATCTGCGATGTTGCCCTTGCTCTGAGTAACCAGCGAACCGATCAATAAGGAGACTTGAGCCCATGCTAAGCCGCGTCGCCGACAGCCTCTACTGGATGAGCCGCTATGTTGAGCGCGCCGAGCATACTACGCGTCTGCTCGACGTGAACCTGAACCTGATGCTCGACGAGAGCGCGACCAGCGCCGATCATCGCTGGCTGCGCATGTTGCACGCGCTGGGCAAGCCGAAGTCCGCCGAGTGGACGGGCGATCCCTATGCGCTGACCCAGTCGCTTATCTTCGACAAGGGAAACAAGGCGTCGATCCTCTCCTACATCATCAGCGCACGGGAGAACTCGCGCCATGTTCGCGAGCAGATCTCCACCGAGCAGTGGCATCTGCTCAACAGCCTCTATCTGAAGGTCACGCGACCGGAGTTGCCCGGCGGATCGTATGCCGAGTCCGTGATGGCCGACTCCGAGCAGCCGACCGAATTTCTCCAACAGGTTCTGGAGGGAGTCCACCAGTTTCAGGGTGTCAGCGACTCGACCATGAGCCACGGCGAGGGCTGGCAGTTCATTCAGGTGGGCCGCTACATCGAGCGCGCCTCGGCCACAGCGCTGCTGCTGGAGGCCTATCACGAGGATCTCTGGAGCCTGAACGAACACGTTCCCGAGGGCACCGAGTATCTGGAATGGATGGGCCTGCTGCGCTCGGCGACGGCGTTTGAAGCCTATTGCAAGGTCTACACCGCCGACCTCACGCCGGATCGCATCTTCGAGTTTCTTCTGCTGGACGAGGAGTTTCCCCACTCGCTGCGCTTCTCCATCGACAGCCTGCAACACGCGCTAGAGGCCATCGACAACGAGAGCGGGAAGAGTCGCGCCGAGCCGTTGCGTCGTCTTGCGGGACGCCTGCAGGCCACGCTCAGCTACTCCAGCGTTGAGGAGATTCTCTCCGGTGACGTCATCGCCTATCTGCGCGGCATTCAGATCGAGTGCTTCGCCATTCACGAGGCCATCTATAACCTTTACATCGACTATAGCGTGCAGGCCGCGCTCGCCGGGTAAGGAGATTACGATGGGAGGTTTTAAACAAGTAACTCTTGCGATACTAGTGCCTTTTGCTACCCTGATAATCAGTTTTATACTCACGTTTGTTGCGTTCGGGCTTTGGGCTTGCTGGCGTGATCCTGGGGCCAACTCGATGGCGGGTATAGGTGCTTGCGTCCTCGGTTTATACGTAGCCCCAGTATGCGCATTGATCTCTTTGGTTGTTGTCATTCGCTGGATTATCCGGAAAGAGTCTGAGATGTCTCCACTGCAAACTGATTCCATCGACGCTAAAAAATAACAACATCCTGCAAAGGGATCATCGAGTGTAGCCAACCCAGGAGGCGCATGTATTATTCGATCCGACATCTGACCAAGTTTCTCTACTCGAACCCGGTGAGCGAGAGCATGATGGAGACGCGCATGCATCCGCGCTCGGATCAGAACCAGCGCTGCCTCTCCTTCCTGCTGTCGGTTAGTCCGCGTTGCCGCGTCTTCAGCTATCGCGACCACCTCGCCAATCAGGTGCATCACTTCGACATTCCCGGACAGCACAGCCAGTTGGTTATTGTGGCCGAGTCGCTGGTCGAGGTGCAGCCCGCCGCGCCGATTCCCGCCGCGCTTGCGCCCGAGGCGTGGCAGGATTTGGACGAGATGGTGGAGCAGGGCGACTACTGGGAGATGCTGCTGCCCAGCGAGTTCACTGCGCCCACGCCCTCGCTTGACGCGCTCGCCGAAGAGTTCGACGTGCGCCGCCGCGACGACCCGCTCAGCGTGCTGCACCAACTGAATGAGCAGATCTACAACCATTTTGAGTATGTGCCGAAGTCGACCAAGGCGGACTCGCCCATCGACCTCGCTCTGCTGACCCACGCTGGCGTCTGTCAGGACTTCGCGCACATCATGATTACGCTGGTTCGCAGCAAACTGCGCATCCCCTGCCGCTACGTCAGCGGATACCTCTTCCACGGACAGGGCGACCACGATCGCTCGGCGACCTCGGCGACCCATGCATGGATCGAGGCGCTGGTGCCAGAGATCGGCTGGGTAGGCTTCGACCCCACCAACAATCTGGTCGCGGGGGATCGCCACATTCGCACCGCCATTGGCCGCGACTACTCCGACGTGCCGCCGACTCACGGCATCTTCCGTGGCCGCGCCGACAGCGAACTATCGGTCGCCGTGCGCGTCACTCCCAGCGAAGGAACTCCGCCGCTCGATCAGGAACTCCCCGTGCCGGAGGAGTGGTCGATGCTGGTGGAAAAGGCCCAGACCCTGCCCGACCTGCCCCCGCCGCCAACGCGCCAGCAGCAGATGGCCCAGCAGCAACAGTAGTAGTAGAGGCGTATGTACAGGATCACAGGTTGAGTTTTTTGAAGATGCGCTCGGGGATGTGGCGAACGACCAGCATGATGATGCGCCAGATCGCGGGAACGTAGAGTACGTCCACGCGCTTGTCGATGCCCTTGGCGATGGCTGCGGCGACCTTGTTGACATTGGCGAACTTCTCCGCGCCCTTCATCCCGGCGGTCATCGAGGTCTGTACCGGGCCAGGCTTGATCGTCATCACGGTGACGCCCTCGCGGTCCACGCGGTTGCGTAGGCCGGCGAGGAAGGCGGTGAGGCCAGCCTTTGACGAGCCGTAGAGGTAGTTCGACTTGCGTCCACGGTCTCCCGCGACCGAGGAGATCACGGCGAGCACTCCTGCATGACGCTGCACACAGTAGTTCGCCAGCCAGGTAAGCAGCGAAACCGGAGCCATGAAGTTGGTGTAGATGATCTGCGCCGCTTGCTCGAAGTCCTGCTCGGCCTTTACCTGATCGCCCAGAACGCCCAGAGCAACGTAAGCAATGTCCATTCCGGTGAGCGAGTTTACCGCATGGGCCAGTAGCTCGGGATGGATGTTCGTATCGTCGAGATCGGCGACGGCGGTTCCAACGTAGGACGCTCCGCGCAGTTTGAGGTCGGCGGCGACGGCGGCGAGTTTATTCGCATTGCGCGCGACTAGAAACAGTTGCGCTCCCTCGGCGGCCCAGATGCGGCAGGTCGCCTCGGCGATGCCGGAGGTTGCGCCCAGAACGAGAATCTTCTTCGCGGTATTTCCATTGGAATTGATGGCAATCTCTGCTGCTTGTGTGGCCTGTGTGCTCATAGGGTTGAATTATCTCCGGTAACGCGCTTCCAGAAGCTGGAGTTCAACAGGGGATCGCGGAACCGTGCGAAGTCCTGCCACTGCGGGTAGAAGGCCTGATACTGTTCGGGCGTCATGGCCGCGTCCTTGGCGGAGTAGAGTCGTCCGCCGAACTCGCGGGTCATGTCGCCGAGGCGTTCGAGCAGCGGGAAGGTGAGGCCCGGCTTGATGGGGAAGTCCAGCGCCAGCATGATTCCCGGTTGCGGAAAGCTCATCATGCCCAGCGAGGGAACGTCGCCGAAGGCCTTGAGAACGGCGAGGAAGCTGGCCAGTCCGGACTTGGCGATCTCGCGCAGGATGGCGATGGTTCCTTCCTTGGCGTGATCCCACGGAATGGCGTACTGGAACTGCGTCAGCCCGCGCTTGCCGTAGCCGCGATTCCAGTGCAGCACCGCGTCCAGAGGATAGAAGAAGGGCTCGTAATCCTGCACTGTTCTGACGTGCTGCTTCATCTGCTTGTGGAAGAAGACGGAGTTGAACATGCTGACGGTGGTGTGGTTCAGCGCGAAGCCGGGGAAGTCGAAGGGAACGCTGAGCTTGGGTTCGGGCGTACGAGTCAGTTCGCCGGGAACTTTGGAGTGCTCGCCCAGCATGAAGACGCCACGCGCGAAGTTCTTGCCGGTGGAGGCGCAATCGACCCAACTGACGGTGTACTCCACGTCCTGATAGCGATGCTTCAGGTCGAGAAATTCGTCGATGCCGTGGAACTGAATCCCCTCGTAGTCGATCTTGCGCGAGACGATGTGGCGTAGCCTCAACTGAACCCAGGTGATTACGCCGGTCAGTCCCATTCCGCCAATCGTTGCGGCGAACCACTCGGCGTTCTGGGTGGGCGAGCAGATGCGGCGACTGCCGTCGGAGCGCACCAGTTCGAAGCAGGGAACATGGTTGCCGAAGGAGCCCGCGGCGTCGTGATTCTTGCCGTGAACGTCGTTGGCGATGGCTCCGCCGAGCGTGACGTACTTGGTGCCGGGAGTAACGGGAAGAAAGAATCCACGCGGCACGGCGAAGTCCAGCACCTGCGCCAGCGAGATTCCCGCCTCAGCGGTCAGAACGCCGGTCTCGGGATTGAAGTCGAGCAGGCGGCTCATGCCCGTGGTCGGCATCAGGGTTCCGCCGTTGAGCAGGCAGACATCGCCGTAGCTGCGGCCCAGACCGACCGGTAACGCGCCGTTCTTCACCCCTGCGACGACGCCGGGGAAGTCGCTCTGCCAGTTCAGCGGGATAAGGTTCGCGTTGTACTTGGGATACCGGCCCCAGGATTCGAACAGTGGCGGCGCGGCATTGGTTGTTTGCGGATCAACGACTGACTCAGACATAGCAATAGGATACAACCTGCGTCTGTTGAATCGATGAGATTGTGATGCACGAAGGAGAAAAAGGAGTCAAAAAAAGACACGACCCGAGGGCCGTGTCTTTTTATAGGGGTAACGAGAAACTAGGCTGCTGCGTTCTCGCGAGCTGCCTTGGCTGCCTCACGGGCGGCCTTGGCCGTGGCGACGAGGCTGGTGAAGCCTGCGGCGTCGTTGGCTGCGATGTCGGCCAGAATCTTGCGATCCAGCGCGTTTCCGGCTAGCTTCAGACCATTGATGAAGGTCGAGTAGCTAATGTTGTTGGCGTGGCAGGCCGCATTGATGCGGACGATCCACAGAGCGCGATACTGGCGCTTCTTCTGCTTGCGCCCGGTATAGGCAAACATTAGACCGCGCTCGACGGCCTCCTGCGCTGCCTGATAGAGCTTGGACTTGGTGAGGAAGTAGCCACTCGCGCGCTTGAGAATCTTCTTGCGGCGGTCGCTGCGCTTTGTACTCCGTTTTACACGGGGCATCTTGGTTCTCCTTTTGCGTACATCGGCTAAGCGGCTGGAGGAAAGGGTTCCTCTTCACGCGCTATGCAACTTCAAGTCTCGGTGGAACCGCTTGCGCGCTTCCAGGGGCCGTAACGCATTGCCTGACCCTTTGCTTTCGGATTACATCACCGTTCCGGTGCTGCAATCCTCAGCGGCTTGACTTGAAAAACTCTGGACTTCCCGGCCTGAAACTCAGGCGTAGGGAAGCATCCGTGCGATCTTCGGGGTGTCCGCCTTGGAGATCAGGGCCGAGCCGCCGAGGTGGCGCTTGGTCTTGGTGGCCTTCGAGGTGAGGATGTGGCGCATCTTCGTCTGGCCGCGCTTGAACTTGCCCGACGCGGTCTTCGAGAAGCGCTTTGCTGCGCCCGAATGTGTCTTCAACTTTGGCATGGTGTTTCCTTGGACTTTCTGTGCAACCCTCTGAGTGTATCCGATTCTGAGGCGGAATGGTAGGGCGCCGCCGTCTGCCTGACGGGAAGAGGATTTGCCGCGCATTACTGGCGCGGGTTGAACCCTGACTTTTGCACGGAAAGATGGCCTTTGGGCAGGTGATTGCCCGGCGGGCGTCATGCTATAATCAGAGGGTAAACAAAAGGCAAACTTTCGCCGAAAATGCTGATCTGGCGCGCCTTTTGTGAATTCCTCGGGCTGGCTTCCGGCCCCGATTCAAGTCCCTGAATTTTGCGGCAGTCGAACCGCCGCATGGAGTGTTAATGGCATCGACCGTAACCAGCCCTGAGCAAGAGATCACCAACCCCGAGTCTGAACTGCTCGCTCTCAATCAAGATGCACAACCTGCAACCGCGCCTGCCGAAGTTGAGGGCGGAAACTACTCCGCCGAGAATATTACCGTGCTTGAGGGACTGGCCGCCGTGCGTCTGCGCCCTGCTATGTACATCGGTTCGACTGGCGAGATGGGGTTGCATCATCTGGTCTACGAGGTGGTCGACAACTCGGTCGATGAGGCTCTGGGCGGACACGCCACGCGCATCGATGTGACGATCCACGTCGACAACTCGATCACGGTGGTCGACGATGGCCGCGGCATTCCGGTCGACGACAAGATTATCAATGGCGAGAGCATGCCGGCGGTGCAGGTTGTTCTCACCATGCTGCACGCGGGCGGAAAGTTTGACGCCTCGAACTACAAGGTCTCCGGCGGTTTGCACGGCGTCGGCGTGAGTTGCGTCAATGCGCTCTCGGAAGAGTTCGACGTCGAGATATGGCGCGACGGCTACGCGTGGGAGCAGGACTACAGCAAGGGCGCGCCGATCAGTAAGCTGCGCCGCATGGCTCCGTCCAAGCGCAAGGGAACTAAGGTCCACTTTCTGCCGGACAAGTCGATCTTTACCGTCACCGAGTTCAACTACGACACGCTGGCCCAACGCCTGCGCGAGCTGGCCTTCCTCAACAAGGGCCTTGAGATTACCCTGACCGACGAGCGCACCACCGATACCAAGACCGGTGAGAGCAAGCTGCAGGTCTTCAAGTATGCGGGCGGAATCGCTGAGTTCATCAAGCATCTGAACCGCGGCAAGCAAGTGTTGCACGAGAAGCCGATCTACATGGAGGCCGAGCGCGACAACGTCGCCATGGAGATTGCGTTGCAGTACAACGACGCCTACTCCGAGACGGTCTTCACCTTCGCCAACAACATCAATACGGTGGACGGAGGAACGCATCTCTCCGGCTTCAAGACCGCGCTGACGCGCACGATCAACGCTATCGGCCAATCGCTGGGCCTCTTCAAGGATGTGAAGGATAATCTCTCCGGCGACGATGTTCGCGAGGGATTGGTGGTCGTCATCTCGGTGAAGCTGTCGCAGCCGCAGTTCGAGGGCCAGACCAAGGGCAAGCTGAACTCCGACATCGCCGGTACGGTGCAGGCCTTCGTCAACGAACGGCTGGGCGCGTATCTGGAACAGAATCCGCAGGTTGCAAAGAGAATCATCAACAAGGCGATTGATGCCGCCCGCGCAAGAGAAGCTGCGCGCAAGGCTCGCGATCTTACGCGTCGCAAGGGCGCTCTGGACGGCGGCGGATTGCCCGGCAAGCTGGCCGATTGCAGCGAACGCCAGCCGGATCGCTGCGAGATCTATCTGGTCGAGGGAGAGAGCGCCGGAGGAACCGCCAAGCAGGGACGCGATCGGCGCTTTCAGGCGATTCTTCCCCTGCGCGGAAAGATCCTCAACGTGGAGAAGGCTCGTTACGACAAGATGCTGGGCCACGAAGAAATCCGCAACATGATTACTGCGTACGGATGCGGCATTGGCAAGGAAGACTTTGACGCCAGCAAGCTGCGCTACGGCAAGATCATCCTGATGACCGATGCCGACGTCGACGGATCGCACATCCGCACGTTGCTGCTGACCTTCTTCTTCCGCCACATGACGGAGCTGATCAAGCGCGGGCACATTTACATCGCGCAGCCGCCGCTGTTCAAGATCAAGAAGGGCCGTTTCGAGCAGTACATCAAGGACGAGCGCGAGTATGTGCAGGTGATGGTAAAGCGCGCCAGCGATGGAATGCTGCTGCGCCACGGCGCGGAGGGAACGCGCATCGAGGGCGAGGAGTTGACCAAGTTCATCAGCCAACTCAGCGACTACCTCGGTTTCTTCGACAAGGTGGAGAAGCGGTTGCGCAATCAGCCTGCAACCGAGGCCTTCGCGCAGATCTTCGCTCAGGAGGGCAAGGACTCGACGCGACGCGTGGACTTCGAGACGCCCGCCAAGCTGGAGGAGATGCGGCGCAGGCTGCTGGATCTCATCAAACCGTTTCACTTCCGCGAGGTCAGCGAGGTGCTGTTTGACGAGGAGAAGCAGCTTTACTCGGTCAGCTACACCGACTCGCAGGGAGCCGTGCGCAAGATCGACTGGGCGCTGGCGTCCATGGTCGAGAGTCGCCAGTTGCTGGCCAAACAGGCGCAGTTGAAGGATCAGCTCCAGCCGCCTTTCTTCATTGAGTACGCCGCCAAGGCCGCCAAGGCTGAGGTCGAGATCGAAGAGGAGTCCGAGGAGGGTGGCGAAGACGCCGCCAGCGAGAGCATCGACGGGCTGGCCGAGGCCGCTGCTGCCGCTGTTCCCGGAACCATCGTTGAGGCCAAACCGGCCAGACGCAACAGCAAGGTCTCGCACGATCCGGTGGAAAAGAAGACCGTGCGTGAGGTCTTCGAGTACGTCATCGAGCAGGGCAAGAAGGAGTATCAGGTTCAGCGCTACAAGGGCCTCGGCGAGATGACTTCGTCGCAGCTCTGGGACACGACGATGGATCCCGAACGCCGTTCGCTGTTGCAGGTTCGCCTGGAGGACATTGCCGCCTGCGAGGAGATCTTCACCACGCTGATGGGCGAGGACGTCGAGAGTCGGCGCAAGTTCATCGAAGAGAACGCATTGGATGTGAAGAACCTCGACATCTAATACCGACCAACTTCTGCGGGCGGCGCAATTTGCGTCCTGAGCCTGCGGTCGTGAGTCGTAAATCGAATAAACTCCACTGACTGGTAGCTCGATTAAATCGGGCTGCCAGTCAGTTTTTTGCAGCTCCTTTTCAGGTCGAAGAGCATTCAATAATCGTGTAGGTGTTGTGGCGCGAAGGAAACTGCAGATTCCTTCGCGCCGCTACGGAATGACAAACAAATTTGGTCTATAGCAATTTGGGAACCGCTCTAAACGACCTTCGCCGGGGTTAATTCTCGACCGGTTGCAGGGGGGAGAGGGTAACCAATTCTGCGGGTGCGGATGCGCTCTCTCATTGAAATTGCGACTAATCGGCTGTATCTCCTCAATTGATTCATTAGACAGCTTGACCTCCATAGCTTCGACGCTTTCGAATATTGCGACGATTTGTGGAAATCAGGGTGCTAAGAAGGGGGCGGCGGCGGGGCTATTATTGAAAAATCGCGATCTTAATTAAATATTGTGGTCAGACCATTTACAACTCTTGGTTGTCTTGGCTATATTGCATCAGACTCGAAATTCACAAAATCTGTACATCCAGATAAGTTTTACGAGTCCCCCCGCTCGGCTTGAACGAATACCCCAGCATCAGGAAGGAAGTCCCAGATGGTCTCCAAGTTTGCCCCGCTCGCCTGTTTTCTCCGCTCCAACACCAGTCCCAGCGCCAAAACTTCGAAGTTCCGCCAGCAGGCGGTTGAGATTGTGCGGCTTGGATTCGGGATCGCGTTTGCTGCGATGGTGTGCGCCAGTCTGCTGCTTCTTCCCGCGCAGGCGCAGGTGAATCCGACGCCGAACACCTTCAGCACCTATGCCGGTAGTTACACGGGGACGTATTCCGTGGGAGGAGTGTGCGGCGGTGCGTCGAGTGGGAGCAAGTACACGGCGCTGGACACATACGGCAATGGCTGTCCGCTGACGCAGACGATTCTGGGGCCGAGTCTGTCGGGAATTGGGGTCGATGGGGCGGGCAATGTCTTTGTCTTCGACTACAGCATTGGGCAGGTGCGTCGGATCGATGCCAAGAGCGGAATTGTGACCAAAGTGATTGGCACAGCCAATACGTTGTGCTCCTCGACAACCAGTTCCACTGGGACTCTACAGGACAGCATCGGATCGGGCTGCGTGAACGGCAGCGCAAAGGGACCGGCGACGGCGCGCGGCATGAACGTCGATGCGTGGGGCAATGTGATTCTGGGCAGCTATAACTCGAACATGATCAATGTGGTGTGTCTTGCGACTTCGCCTCTGTGCCCGAATACGACGGGGCGCAAGCAGGTTGGCTCGATGTACCGGGTTGCCGGATGCGTGGCTGCGCAGGCCGGAGCTGCCACGGCGCCGAGTGGAATTACGGCGTATACCGGTGGCGATAACTCCCCCGCATCGCCGTTCCAGAATCTGGCGGGAGACGTTGCTGCCTGGGGATTGACGGGGACAGCGGCGACAGCGGCGACGGTGGGCACGGCGGGGACTTGCTCGAATACGGTGGGAGGAGTCAGTAGCGCTCGCAACGCGCAGGCCGACAAGTACGGCAACGTCTATATCGCCGATACTAGCGGCGAACGCTATCGCGTCGTCCTTGGGCCACCGAGCTATAACAGCGTAACCAATCCGCTGTTCGCCATTATCAATATGAATCCGAAGTACACCGCGACGGAAGGATTTATTTACACCATTCTGGGCAGCTTCAGCAGCTTTACGTCTGGCAGTGTGACTTACAACATTCCAACGGCGGCGGGTGGAGCTTGCAGTTCAGCCTCGACCACAATTACCGCGACCGATACGCTTGGGGATGGGTGCCTGTACTTCGAGACGGGCAAGCCGTCCGGTGCAACTACGCCAGCCGGACTGGGCGTGGACAAGGACGGCAACCCGATCTTCAGCGATACGCAGGACAGCGTGGTGCGTGTGTTGTATGTTGGCGGCGCGACGATGGCTAATATTATCAGCCTGAATAATGGCGGGCTGACTCCGGTGGTTGGTACGGTGTATGCCATTGAAGGTACGGGAACTGCAACCAAGAGCAGTACTCCGGCGCTGAATGTCGGATCATCGAGCGTCAGCACGGGCAACACCAAGGTCGCCGTTGACGGGCAGGGAAACATCTATCTGTCGGACGGTTCCGGCGTAAATATTATCGATAGCATTACCGGGTATCTTCGTCGTCCGATCACGACCAGCGGGACACTCTGCACGGGCGGCGCGACCAATGGCGACGGCTGTCCGGCGGGCAGTGCGCAGACGTGGTCCTCGCTGAGCAGCGTCGGCACGGCGATAACCGTGGATAACCTGGGCAACCTGTATCTTGCCGACAGCACAGGTCGCGTGCGCAAGGTGCTGGCGGGAACGCTCTATCCCACAGCGGTTGGAAGTAGCTTTACGCAGGCGATCATCTTGCACGAACCGGCGGGCACGACTGGGATTATCGCTACGCTGCTGAACGCCTCGCCGGGAATCACGATTCCGACGACGGCTCCCGTCTGCACGCTCTACACAACCGCCTCGGACAACACGGCGGACTGCAAGGTGTTGGTGACGTTTGCTCCGACGTTTGCAGGAAAGGTTGGAGCTACGTTGTCGGTTACAAACGTCGGCGGAGGTGGCGCGACGACGATCTATCCGCTGGTGGGCGTGGCAACGGATGCCGCGCTGGTGACGGATACGGTCAGCCCCGTTACGTCACCGCTGGCGACCTTTGGTGCGAGTGGACAGCCTACGTCCTTGGCGATCGATACCGGAGGAAATCTCTACACCATCGACAAGCACACGTTGACGGTGGAGCAGATTACGCCTGCGGGAGTGGTCACGTCGGTCGGCACAGCTCCGTCGGGAGCCAATCAGGTTGCCGTGGACACGACGGGCAATGTGTATGTGACGGCGGTCGGTGCGAGCAGTGTTACTAAGTTCTCGCTGGCCAGTGCGGGAGGCTCCTACACCAGCAGCACGATTACCAACGCCGCAGTGGCCAAGCCTCAGGGCATTGCGTTCGACGCGCAGGGCAACCTGTATCTGTCGGACGCGACCACCGCATCGGTGTATCAGGTTGCGAATAACGCGGGTTACGCCACTCTCGCCGCGCCCACGGTCATTGCAAGCGGTCTGGCCAATCCGACGCTGCTAACCTTCGACGGCTTCGGCAACCTGATTATCGCCGATACGGGCGTGGTCTATAGCGTGAATGCATCGACCGGAGTTTTGGGGTCGGTGGCCTCGGCGTCTGCGGGCGGAGTTGTTATCTCGGGACTGACTCCGGTTGGGATCGCGGCGGACGCTGGAGGCAACGTATACATTCAGGACAGTGGCAGCAAGAAGGTCTACGAGATTCCCTCCCAGAGCTTTGTGCCGAGCGATGTGACGGTGCTGAGCGGAGAGACGACTCCGAGCGGAGTTGCCGTCGATGGAGCGGGAAACATTTATGTTGCCGACTCCGGGCTTGCGACGACGGCGGTGGTCAAGGTTGCGCGCGCTGCCGAGACCTACACCTTCCCGACGGGAACGACCACCTATAGCGGAACGTTCACCAATACCGGCAACGCTAGTTCGACTGGATTTGCGCAGACCGACGCTGCTGAATTTCCGTACACAGGGACAGGATCGGGTGGCTGCGGCACGATCTCTGGAACCAGTGTGTTGCTGATGGGCGGAGCCTGTACCTTCACGGTGACGCCGAACCTCGGATTTAACGGACTGTTGGTGAATAACACGACTACGCTGTTGCCTGCGACCTCCATCGGTTCGCTGGTTCTATCCGCGCAGGAGCCTTCGGGAATCACTTATACAACCACGACGAGCGTGACCGGACCGAGCAGTGCCGTGTATCTGAGCGCGGGTACGGAGATTACTTTCAACGTGGCGGAGTCGTCGACCAACAGCAACTCGCAGAATGGCGAGAGTGTTAAGGTTACGATCGACACTGGCTCGCCGACGTCGTATACGCTGAGTGGCGGTTCGGTCAGCGTTCCGGTCTCCGGCTTGACGGTTGGGGCTCACACCATTGTGGCGAGCTATCCGGGCGACGGAACCTACCTGAGTTCTACGAGCAATCCTCTGAGCTTCAATATTACTCAGGCTTCTACTTCGGTTAGCTGGACTCCGGGAGCTGTCATCCAGCAATACAGTGCAGCCATCGGAACCAGTGTTCTGAATGCAACCTCCAGCGCGCCGGGAAGCTTTATCTACACGGCGACTCCGACTGGAGGTTCGGCTCTGTTCATCCACTCCGCCAGCTACCTTGCGGTGGGAACCTACTCGCTGGGCGTGACGTTTGTGCCGACGGACTCGGTAGATTTTGCGCAGTCCACGGCCAGCGTTGCTTCGTATATCGTGACCAAGGCTACGACCACGGCAGCCGTAGGAGCGACACAGTTTATGGTCGCCTCCGACGGCACGGGCAACTATACCTCCGTGCAGACTGCGGTCAATGCGCTGCCCTCGGGTGGATCGGTCTACATCAAGCCGGGAACTTATACGGGAGACATTACAGTTGTGCAGCCCAACCTCGCTCTGCGTGGACTGGGCGGCGATCCAACCAAGGTAGTCCTTACCCACGCAGGAGGAGCCTTCGGCGGTACTGGGGTCTATGCCTACGCCGGTGAGTTCTCGGTGGCGATGGAGAACGGCTATCAACTTCCGACGGGTAGTTCGCAGTTTACGGGAGATGAAGGCTCTGCGACGCTGGTCGTTGCCAAGGGAATCAATGCGGCCCTGAGTACCGCGACCCAGATTCCAAATGGTTTCTACGGTGAGAACTTTACGCTGGCCAACACCTACGATACCGACTCGACCACGACGACCACGACCTATCTGCCCGCAGCCAATAGCGGAACCTGCACCGCCAGCGAGGGCGTTGCGCAGACTTATAGCTATCTGTATAACAACTCGCTGCTCTGCGCCTCGCAGGCTCTCGCCATCTGGACGACCTCCGACCTGTCGGTGATGAACAACGTGTACGCCACCAGCCTGCAGGACACCATATACACCGCCAGTCAGGGGTCGGGCAGCAACGGCTATGTTCCGGTGCGGCAATACTGGTTCCGCGGCAAGGTGACCGGCGACGTTGACTATATATTTGGCGACGCGGCGGCGGTCTTCGACAATACCAGCATCTACACCGCATGGCACGGAGCCACCGCCACCGGGACGGAGACGATTCACGCGCAGAACAAGGCTGTGCAGACCGGAGGCACCGGCGATTACCTGAGCGGCTACGTCATGAACAGCGACGTATTCACCTCGCAGAGCACGGGAATGACGAATCTATATTTTGGCCGTCCCTATGGCAACTACTCGACGTGGATCATGCTGAACTCCTACGTCGATCAGGTGAACTCACTTGGCTATACGACGGGTCTCGGGCCAACTCTGTCCGGCAGTACGTTCGGCGAGTTCAACGATATGGCGTATACGGATCCGACGACCAACTCCGCCGACCTCAACGGCGTCGTCTATCTTGGATCGGGCGGCAACAGCGGCGGGGGAGCTACCGGAGTGCGCGAGACAGGATCTACAAATCCTGGGACGCTTGAGGTCTCAAACTCGACTCTTGGATTCCAGAACAACTATCCTACGCTGGCAAACACGACGCTTTCGCAGGCCGAGGCGCAGGCTTACTTCCCGACGAACTTCCTGAGCCAGACCGTATCGTCTCTGGTCTCCACAACCCAGAACTGGAATCCCACGGCGGCGATTGCCTCTGCGGTCAACGCCTTTGTTCCATCCAGCAGTTCGGCTTCGGTTGCGAGCGGAACCAGCGTCACCATCCTGATGCGACCCCAGACCCCTGGGCTGGGAGCCGTCAGCAACGGCGTTTACACAATTCCAACGGGAAGCTATACGCTCACCGATACGGTTGGCGGATCGACAACGACGCTTGCGTCGGGTTCGCTCGATGCATCGGGCGAGGCTTATCTAACCACCTCCACGTTGGCAGCAGGAATACACAAGATCTCCTTGAGCTATGTCGGCGACAGCAATTTCTCCGCGTCCACCACGGCTACGCCCTTCGTCCTGACCGTAACCGCAGCCGGAACAACGACTCCTGCAATCTCGATTCAACCCGCCGCTAATGCGACGTATGGCGCATCAACGACGGTTACGGTCAATATTTCAGCAACCAGCGGAACGGCGATTCCTTCAGGACTGGTTCAGTTGTCGGTCGATGGAGGAACGGCGCAGAGTGGCACATTATCCAGTGCAGGAATTTATACCTTCACGGTGTCGTCGCTGAGCGCAGGAAGCCATAGCCTCAGTGTGACCTACAACGGCGACAATAACTTCGGGGCAGCTACTTCGAGCAGTGCTATGGTTGTGGCTCGCAGCGTTCTACAAGTCGCGGCGAACAGCTATTCCATCGTCGTGAATCAGTCCGTACCCACCTACGCCGCAACTATTACCGGCTTTGTGAATGGAGACCTGCAGTCGAGCGTGATTACAGGGACTCCTTCGCTTACGACCAGTCCTGCGACGCCCAGTGCTGTCGGGATTTATACCATTACAGCATCGACGGGAACCCTCGCAGCCAGCAACTATACCTTCACCTTCACCAACGGTTCCTTGACGATCAAGTCCGCCACGCAGGCTGCTGCCGTGGCCACCGGCGACAGTCGCACGGTGACCGAACCCGTAATTCCAGCGGTCTGCACGACGCTGACTGCGGCGCTCACCTCGGTGAACGACGACCTGCCCACAACGGTTGACGCCACTGTCAGCAATCCGGACGGCGCACGAATTCAGGCTGCGCTGAACGCCTGCGCCAGCACTACCCACGCGGTTCGTCTCTCGCCGGACGGGGCCGGGCATAATGCGTATCTGACGGGGCCGCTCAACATGCCTACGGGAGTTACGCTGCTGGTCGATCCTGGCGTCGTCGTCTACTTCTCGCGCAACGTGCAGGATTACGATCTTGTTTCCGGAACGCATACCTGTGGCACGGTCAACTCGAATACTGCGACCAACTCCTGCCTGCCGCTCATTAATATCAGCGGCGTTTCCAACGTCGGAATCATGGGCTTTGGCAAGCTGGATGGACGCGGAGGCGATGTGTTGCTCAACCCATTCCCCACAAGCAATGTGGGCCAGAGCTGGTGGGGTTTGTCGACGATTGCCAACAGTGGAGGAAATCAGCAAAACCCGCGCTTCATTCAGATTGGCAACTCCACTAATGTGACGCTGTACAAGATCACGCTGCGTAATTCACCATTGTTCCATGTCTCCACGACAGGCTCTGGAACCAACGGCCTGACCGCGTGGGACGTGAAGATCGTAACGCCGACCAGTGCGCGCAACACGGATGGCATTGATCCCGATCAGGCCAAGAACTTCACCATTACGCAGTCCTGGATCTCCGATGGCGATGACAACATTGCGATCGGCGCATCGGGAAGCTCCAGCTCCGCTTCCAGCAATATGTCCATCACGAACAATCATTTCTTTGCTGGACATGGTGAGTCCATCGGTAGCTATACGTCGGCTGGTGTGAGCAATATTCTGTTCGACAGAAATATGCTCTCCGGCAATAGCAGCGTGGATGGAAACTCTACGGGAATTCGCATCAAGTCTGCGAATGATCGTGGCGGCGTAGTTCAGAATATTCAGTATTCCAACTCCTGCCTACAGAACCATGCAACCGAGATTCAGCTTACCCCGCTGTATAACTCCAACAGCGGAACCTTGACTCCCAATTTCACGAATATTCTGATGCAGAACCTGACGTTCCTGACCGCAGGCACGGTGGGACTGACCGGAGCGAGTAACAGTGGAACCGTAAACCCGCTTGGCTTGACTCTCGATAACGTCAGCTTTACTACGCTGCCGTCGTCGGATGTTACGCCTGCGCCGACCAATGTCACATTGACTTACGGACCGGGTCAGGTCTCCAGTAACTTCGTCACGGATTACGCAAGCTATGTCGGCAGCAACGGTAATACGCTCGCCGATAATCGCACCGCGACATCGCTGCTGCCGCCCTCTTGCAGCTTCACCGCGATTGCTCCAGAGCTTACCGGCCCGGCTGGTCTTCCGCAGACTATTCTTTCCGGTCAGACGGCAACAGCCATGGTGATTCTGACTCCGGCTGTGGGAGGCAGCGCGTATCCTACGGGAACGGTCACACTCACGGATGGCGCTAGCAGTACAACCACCGTAACGCTGTCTGGAACCGGGGACACGGTCACCATTCCATTGAGCAATCTATCCGTCGGTACGCACACCTTTACCGCAACCTACTCTGGAGACTCCAATTACGTTCCTACCGTGAGCGGAACTCCGTACACCACAACGGCCCCGTATCTGATTACCGTCAGTACGGGCAGTCTAGCCGCCAGCACGACAGGGCTATCCGGCGTGCCGGCTACCTCGGTCGTTGGCACTGCCTTCACGGCGACGGCCACCGTCGCAGGCAGCAATCCGACCGGCACAGTTTCGTTTGTCGCAAACGGAGCGGTCTATTCGACCGTTGCGCTTGGGGCGTCGGGAACGGCGCAGGCGACCTTCAATCTACCGGTTGGCAGCTATTCGATTACTGCGGTCTACAGCGGAGATGCGCTGAATGCGTCTTCGACCTCGACCATCTCCGCCTCATCGGTTACGGCAATATCGCAGGCTATCACCTTCACCGATAATCTACCTGCATCGGCGACTTATAGCTCCGGGCTGACCTATACGCTTAGCGCTACGGGAGGAGCTTCCGGGAATGCAGTTGTCTTCAGTGTTCTCTCCGGGCCGGGGACGATCAGCGGAAATACGCTGACAGTAACAGCAGCCGGAACTATACAGATCGCCGCGAATCAAGCGGGGAATGCGACTTATACGGCTGCGCCACAGGTGACACAGAGCATTGTGATTAACAGCCCATCGGCGCAAACAATTACCTTCACCGATAGTCTGCCCGCGTCGGCGACTTATAGCTCTGGACTGATTTATACGATCAGTGCAACGGGCGGAGGTTCGGGGAATCCCGTTACCTTCACCGTGACTGGACCAGCTACTCTCACGGGCAGCACGCTCGCCATTACCGGTGTAGGAACCGTTACGATTACCGCGAATCAGGCGGCTGGTTCAGGATACACGGCGGCAACCGCAGTGACGCAAAGTATCGTGATCAACGCGATTGCACAGGCGATTACCTTTACCAATAATCTACCTGCATCAGCCACATATAGTTCCGGGCTGACTTATACGATCAGTGCAACAGGCGGAGGTTCGGGCAATGCCGTTACCTTTACTGCGAGTGGGCCGGGTACGATCAGTGGAAGCACTCTGACTGTAACTGGAGCTGGAACTATCCAGATTGCCGCGAATCAAGCGGGGAATGCAATTTATTCGGCTGCATCGCAGGTGACGCAGAGCATCATAATCAATCCAGCGACACAGACCATTAATTTCACCGCGCCGACTACACCTGTAACCTACGGCGTCTCTCCCATCACACTGGTAGCTACCGGAGGAGCCTCTGGAAACGCTGTCGTCTTTAGCGTGCTGAGTGGCCCAGGATCAATCAGCGGTAACACGCTGACCGTAACTGGAGCTGGCACGATCCAGATTGCAGCCAATCAGGCTGCAAGTGCGAACTACTCGGCGGCGGCACAGGTGACGCAGAGTATTGTGGTCAACATTGCTGGGGCCGCTGCTACGCCAACCTTTACGCCGGGCGCTGGAACCTATGCGCCGGGGCAGACGGTTACGATCAACGACACAGCGACGGGCGCGACCATCTACTACACCACCAATGGCACGACCCCGACGACCAGTTCGAGCGTGTACAAAGGAGCGATCACTCTCTCAGCTACAGAGACGCTACAGGCAATCGCGACCGCCAATGGCTACTCCACCAGCGCTGTGGCAACAGCGGCTTACAATATCGCAAATCCTGTACCGGGGATCGTCAGTCTCTCCCCTGCCACGACCACTGCCGGAGGTGCGGCCTTTACGCTCACGATCAACGGATCGGAATTCATGACTAATTCCATGGTCTATTGGAATGGTTATGCTCTGACCACGCTGTACGTCAGTGCGACTCAGCTTACGGTACAGATTCCTGCGGCCGAGATCGACAATGCGGGAACCATCACCATTACGGTGCAGACGCCATTGCCGGGCGGTGGAACCTCCAACGCGTATCAGCTTGAGGTGAACTCCGCCAACGCTGGAACGACTGCGCCAACCATCGGCACTTTGACGGCGAACGTCACGGCAGGCTCCTCGACCACCTACCCGGTGACCGTGCCATCGGGAGTGCTGAGCGTCTCCGTCGCTTGCCTGAATCTGCCCGCTGGAGCAACGTGCAGCTACGCCTCCAATGTGGTGACGATCACTACCTCCTCGACCACGCCGAAAGGAACGTATGCGATCATTGTGGTCTTTACGGAAACCTTGTCCGGTGCGGCCAGCGCAGGAATTTTGCTGCCAATTCTTCTGCTACCTCTTATGTTTATGAGGAGAAAATTGGCTGTGCAGGGTGTCTGGCTTACGGCTTCTCTGGGGCTGATTCTGATGGCCGCCGCGGCTTCCATGATCGGCTGCGGTGGAGGCTCCAACACGCCACCCGCTCAGACGAATCAGGTGACGACCTCGACGATTGTAAGTATCACGGTTCAGTAGGAGGCAATCAGGAGAGGAGCTTAAGTAACAACGTTTGTAAGCTTGATAACGATGTTTCTGTAAATGACCGAGAAGACCTCGCAGATTTCCGAGGTCTTCTCAGTCATTTAACCGTCAAAACCTCTTCCAGCCCAAGGTGCCGCCGTCGTATACTCAGGGCATGTCGATCGTCAAAAACGCCGCTGCCATTGCCAAGGGGATGAGCATCACCCTGGGGCAGATCTTTCAGCCCACCGAGGTGGAAAACTATCCCGACGGCAAAGGCCCCATGCGTGGCGCGCAGTTTCAGGAGCGCTTCCGCGGCAAGCACGAGCTACAGCGCGACGAGAACGGTCTGGAGAAGTGCGTAGCCTGCTACCTGTGCGCGGCAGCCTGCCCGTCGAACTGCATCTACATCGAGGCGGCGGAGAACACCGAGGCCCAGCGCATCAGCTCGTCGGAGCGCTACGCCAAGGTCTACAACATCGACTACAACCGATGCATCTTCTGCGGCTACTGCGTGGAGGCCTGCCCGACCGATGCCATCACCCACGGTCATGGTTTCGAGTTGGCTAGCCTGAACGCGACCAGCCTTGTCATGCGCAAGGAAGATCTGCTGGTATCAATCAAGACTCAGCCCAACGCCGTTTCCTCGGCCTCAGCCAAGACTTTGTCCTAACGTCTGCGGTCTCTATTTGCAACACTAAACACTCTAATAGACGTCGCGCTGATAGCGTTTCTGTTTCTTCATCTCGGCGAGATACTCGGCGGCCTGCTCAGGCGTTCCACCCGACCCCTTGACGATGGCATCCAGCAGCGCCTGCTCAACGGCCTTGGCCATGTGCATCGCGTCGCCGCAGACGTAGAAGTACGCGCCTCGTTGCAGCCACGCATACAGATCCGCCGCATTCTCTCGCATGCGATCCTGCACATAGATCTTCTGCGGCTGGTCACGCGAGAAGGCCGTATCCAGACGCGTCAGCATTCTCTTCGCCTGCATCTCGATCCATTGCTCGTGGTAGAGGAAGTCGTAGGCCTGATGCTGGTCGCCGAAGAAAAGCCAGTTGTCGCCGCTATCTCCCTTGGCCTGCCGCTCTTCCAAAAACGCACGGTAGGGGGCGATTCCAGTTCCCGGCCCAACCATAATCACTGGCGCTGCCGGATCCTCTGGCAGGCGAAAGTTCTGGTTTGAGTGGAGAAAGATCGGCAGAGTCGCTCCCACGTCGGCGCGCTCTCCCATCTGCCCGCTGGCCACTCCCAGACGACTGCGACCGTGCGTATCGTAGCGCACCACACGCACCGTCGTCTCGACCGAGTTGGGATGGACGAGTTGGCTGGACGCAATCGAATAAAGTCGCGGAGTCAGCCGTGAGAGTACGTTGAAGAGTTCCTGCGGCTCTGCAACCGCACCGGGGAAGTCCGTAATGAGGTCGATAAACTCGCGCCCCCAGCAGTACTCGTCGCCGCGCAGCTTGTTCTCTGGCCCGCAGAGCAGTTGGAGCGCCTCAAATCCTCGTCCGCCGATGCCCTTCGCCCCCGGCAGCTTGGCATACTGCCCGACGCTGCCTCGCGTCAGCTTGCCGATGGAGAGCCGCGTCCGCAGCGCCTCTTCAAAGCTGATCTCCGCCTTGAAGTGGTCGAGTACGCGCTCATCGCCGGTAAACCCAAGCGCACCGAGAACCTCGGCCACAGCCTCCGCACGATTCTCCGGAATCACGCCGACCGCGTCGCCGGGCGTGTAGGTCATTCCCGCCTCCAGCGAGAAGGCAAAGTGCCGCGTCTCCTTGTCGGAGCCCTCGCCGTTCAACACGCGGTTGATGACCACGGTTGCCTCGTAAGGATTATTGCGCGTGTACTTGGAAGATGTAGCGTTATCCGCAGGTTTCTCAACGATATTAACCTGTAGATCTTGAACCTCATTCATCCCATTATTGTAACCTGCACACGGATCACTCTCCAGCGATCACTGTAATCCAGAGTCGTTGTACAAATTGCTCAATGACATGCCCAATGGCTACAGCCGGATGCTGTGGCATACTATATAAGGAATATCGCATATTCTTATATATCCTATGGAGTGCGTCATGCAGGACTCGCTGCGCCGATTCAAGGCTGACATCTTTCAAGCGTTGGCCAACCCGAAGCGGATCGCCATCGTCGAGCTGCTGAGCGAGGGCGAACTCTCGGCCGGGGAACTGATGGAGAAGCTCGGCATGGAGCAGGCCAACCTCTCGCAGCACCTCGCCGTGCTGCGCGCCAAGAAGCTGGTGGCTAATCGCAAGGCGGGCAATCAGGTCTTCTACTCAGTGCGCGACCCGCTGCTGATTGAAGTTCTCACCCTGATGCGGCGCTACTTCTACACCCACCTTCAGGAGTCGATGGAACTGCTGGGCGAGATGGACAATAGCTCAACCGAGGTGGCACGGTGATCTCGTCCCTCGCCTCGACGGTAGTGCAGCACGACCTGCGCTGGCTTCTGTTGCTGGTCTGCGTCTGGGGAGTGATTGGGTTGACCGGAATGCTGCGCCAGCGTAGCCTGCTGGTCGCGCGCGTTCTCTTTCCGCTCGGCTCGCTGACGTGTCTTCTGGTTGCCGTTCTCGCGGGAGTCTTTCTTGCCTCGGGGCAAGCGTCGCAGGCGATTGTGCTTCCGCTGGGTCTGCCGGATCTGCCCTTTCATCTGCGGCTGGACGCGCTGTCGGCCTTCTTTCTGCTAATTCTGGGCGTAGCGGGCGCGGGAATATCGATCTTCTCCGCCGGATACTTTCGCGTTGGCGAAGGCACGTCGCCGGGCCTGATGGGCTTGCAGTATCACCTCTTCCTCGCCAGCATGGCCGTGGTTCTGCTGGCCGATGACGCCTACCTCTTCATGGTCGCGTGGGAGACGATGGCGCTCAGCTCATACTTCCTGGTCACCTCACAGCATCGCATCCCGGAGATTCGTCGCGCAGGATTTTTGTATCTCCTGATTGCGCACGTGGGCGCGATCTGCATCCTGCTTTGCTTCGGCGTACTGCAAGGCGGAAGCTGGCTCTTTACCTTTGACGCCATGCGCTCGGCTACGCTGACTCCGCTGCTGGCCAGTACGGCTTTCCTGCTTGCGCTGCTCGGCTTTGGAGCAAAGGCGGGACTTGTTCCGATGCATGTGTGGCTGCCCGAGGCGCATCCTGCGGCACCGTCGCCGGTCTCGGCGATGATGAGCGGATTGATGCTGAAGACGGCGGTCTACGGAATGCTGCGCGTCAGCTTCGATCTGCTGCATGTGCGCTTCTGGCAGTGGGGCGTGTTGCTGTTGGCGCTGGGACTCTTCTCGGCCTTGTACGGAGCGATCTTCGCCGCCGTGCAGACCGATATGAAGCGTCTGCTGGCCTACTCGTCGATCGAAAACATCGGCATTATCTTCGCCGGAATCGGCCTGTCGATCCTGTTTGAGACCTGCAACCTGCATCTCTTCGCCGCGCTCGCTCTGTGCGCTGCGCTGGTACATTCGCTGAATCACGCGCTCTTCAAGAGCCTGCTGTTTCTGACCACCGGCTCTGTGTTGCATGCGACCAAGCAACGCAATCTGGGCAAGCTGGGCGGGCTGATTCGCCGCATGCCCTGGGTCGCCAGCATGGCGTTGGTGGGAACGCTTGCGATTGCGGGATTGCCGCCGCTCAACGGATTTGTCTCCGAGTGGCTGCTGTTGCAATCCTTCCTCTTCACGCCGGAGATTCCGCACGAGTTCGTAAATATGTTCGTCCCGCTGGGCGCGGCGGTGCTGGCTTTGACCGCGGCGCTGGCGGCTTATGTGATGGTCAAGTTCTACGGCGTGGTCTTCCTCGGCCAGCCGCGCGAGGCCTCGCTGGCCGATGCGCACGATGCAAACTTGCTGGAACGCCTTGGTCTGGTGTGGCTTGCGCTGGGCTGCATTCTGATCGGTGTCATGCCGCAGCTTGCCCTGCGCCCCGCATCGGTGGTAACCAGGAAACTGCTAGGCCAGAGCATTCTTTCCACTGGTTCGATCTGGTGGATCGCGCCGATTGCGCCGAAGCAGGCCTCGTATAGCGGCCTGATTATGTTGCTTGGAATTGTCGGAGTGGTCGGCATCACCTTCCTGCTGGTGCGTCTGCTGGCGCACGGACGGACGCGCCGCGTTGCCACATGGGATTGCGGCTATCCATATCAGAACGCGCGCATGCAGGACACCGCCGAGGGATTCGGCCAGCCCATCCGCCACATGTTCGGAACGTTCTTCCGCATGGAGCGCGATCTGCCCGCGCCGGAGGAGAGTTCTCCGCACTATCGCATTCGCATTGAAGATCGCCTGTGGCACGCGATTTATCTGCCCATTGCGCGCGCCGTGCAGTGGCTCGCCGACGTGGTCGGAGTCCTGCAAGGCGGAAGCCTGTCGATCTATCTGCTGTACAGCTTTCTCACCTTGATCGTTCTGCTGGTATTCGTCCTATGAGGGGAATCACGTTCGTTCGCCAATTCGGAGAAGTGATTCTCGCCATCGCGATTGCTCCGCTCTTCGCAGGATGGATTGCGCAGTGCCGTGCGTGGATGCAGAGCCGCTCCGCGCCGCCAGTGACGCAGCCCTATCGAATGCTGCGTAAGCTCTTCAACAAGGATGCAGCGTTGGCGGAGACCGCGTCGCCCCTCTTCCGCATCACGCCATACGTTCTCTTCGGAACGATGGTGCTGGCTGCGGCGATCATCCCCTCGCTCGCCACTGACCTTCCCTTTGCGCGCGCCGCAGATGCGATTGCGCTGATCGGCCTCTTCGCCACCGCGCGCGTCTTCCTGTCGCTGGCCGCGATGGACATTGGCACTGGCTTCGGCAGCATGGGAGCGCGCCGCGAGATGATGATTGGCTTCCTCGCCGAGCCCGCGTTGCTGATGGTTCTCTTCAACGCATCGCTGCTCTACGGCAGCACAGCGTTGCCCAGCCTCGTTGACGGATACCGAGCGCATCCCACGATCATCGACCCCAGCGTGATCTTCGCTGCGGTCGCATTCGTGATGGTGTTGCTGGCGGAAAATGCGCGCATTCCAATTGATAATCCTGCGACCCACCTTGAACTGACGATGATCCACGAGGCGATGCTGCTGGAGTATTCGGCGCGCCATCTGGCGTTGGTCGAGTGGGCCTCGTACCTGAAGCTCTTCAACTACGCCTGCATCGGCTTTGCGCTCTTCGTGCCTTGGGGAATTGCAATCCACGGCGCGGATGGAGGAGGAGCTCTCGCGCTCTCCATCGTTGCCTTGCTCGGCAAGCTGGTCGTCGCTGGATCCGCGCTGGCGTTGATTGAAACCCTCTCGGCCAAGCTGCGCATCTTCCGCGCGCCAGAGTTTCTGGCGATGGCCTTCCTGCTCGCCGTACTCGGTCTGCTGGTTCATCTTCTGCTGGGGGCGAGATAACCATGCACCTTCTTCATCCCTTCACCGTTCCCGTCATCAATGTGCTAAACCTGCTGGCCGCATGTCTACTTTTGCTCTCCTTCGCAATGCTCTCGCGACGGCGTACGCAGCGGCTCATCACACTTTTCGCATGGCAGGGAGGGATTCTCTGCCTCTCCACCAGCCTGGTCGCTTACAGCTCAGGGCTGCATGAGCTTTACTACTCCGCCGCTTTGACGCTGTTGTTGAAGGTGATCGCTCTGCCGCTAATTCTGCGCCGCCTGATCTATCGTCTGGGTGCGGAGTGGGATAGCGAGACGATGGTCAACATTCCCGTTACCATGCTCGCCGGGTTGATGCTGGTGATCTTCGCCTTTGGTCTGGCGCAGCCCATCAGCATGATGGCGACGACGATTACGCGCAACATGCTGGGCATTGCGCTGGCCGTCATTCTGCTCTCGTTTCTGATGATGATTACGCGCCGCAAAGCCGTTACGCAGGTCATTGGATTTCTGGCCATGGAGAACGGGCTCTTCTTCGCAGCCACCAGCGCGACCTATGGAATGCCGATGGTCATCGAGCTGGGCATTGCGCTCGATGTACTGGTTGGCGTCTTTATTCTCGGATTATTTTTCTTCCAGATTCGCGAGCAGTTTGAAAGTCTCGATCTGCGCAACATGGAAAATCTCAAGGAGGAATGAATTGGAACTACTCGCGGTATTATGTCTGCCCCTCCTGGGATTTCTCCTGCTCGCGCTCTTCGGAGCCAAACGGGTGGCCCCGGAGTTGAACATCACCATCAGCTTCGCGACGTTTATCGCCGCGTCGTTGCTGGCCGTTCGCGTTGCGCGTCATGGACCAATTCTGGTCTTCCACGATCAGTTCTTCGTCGACGCCTTCAATGTATTTCTCGTCGCTCTGACCGCATTCGTTGGGCTCACCACGGCGATCTTCTCGCGTCCCTACATGCGCATCGAGGAGTTGCATGGACGGCTAACTCCTCGACGCCTGCGCCTCTATCACGCCATGTATCAGCTCTTCATGGCTGCAATGTTTCTTGCACTACTGACCAACAACATGGGCCTGCTGTGGGTTGCGATGGAGGCGGCAACACTCTCGACTGTGCTGCTGGTCTCGCTCTATCGCACACGCGCCAGTCTGGAGGCTGCGTGGAAGTACTTCATCCTCTGCGGCGTGGGCATCGCGCAGGCTCTGTTTGGAACCATTCTGCTTTATTTCGCCGCTGAAAAAGCTCTGGGTAGCGAAGGCATGACCGCGCTGCTGTGGACGCATCTAAACGCCGTCAAAGGCCAGCTTGAACCGCGCGTTCTTGGGCTAGCTTTCGTCTTTTTACTCGTCGGCTACGGCACTAAGGTCGGCCTTGCGCCGCTGCACAACTGGTTGCCGGATGCGCACGCTGAAGGCCCCACGCCGGTCTCTGCGGTGCTGTCCGGTCTGCTGCTGAACGTCGCTCTCTATGCGGTAATTCGCTGCAAGGTGCTGGTCGAAGGCTCCATCGGCGTCGCTCTTCCCAGCCGCATGTTGATGGGCTTCGGACTGCTCACCGCCGTGCTTGCTTCGTTCTTTCTCTGGCGACAGCGCGACATCAAGCGGCTCTTTGGCTACTCGTCGATCGAGCACATGGGCATCATCACCTTCGCCTTCGGACTGGGCGGGCCAATTGCAAACTTCGCGGCGCTGCTGCACATGACGGTTCACTCGTTGACCAAGTCGTCGATCTTCTTCACTGCGGGCCACGCTTCGCAAGCCTCTGGTACACAGCAGATGGATGGTATTCGCGGCCTGCTCGGCACCAGTCCTACCATCGGCTGGGGCCTGATGCTGGGCTCGCTTGCCATTCTCGGCATGCCTCCCTTCGGCGTATTTTCGAGCGAGTTTCTTATTCTCACCACGGCGATGCGCGAGCATCCGGGAACGACGCCGCTTCTGCTGATCGCACTCGGCGTAGCCTTCGCCGCCATCTTTAGTCGCGTACAACCGATGGTCTTCGGCGACAAGGAAGCGCAGCCCTTGCCGCATTCACCCGCGCTGGTGCCGGTCTTCGTGCATCTGGCGTTGGTGCTGATGCTGGGCATCTACATGCCGCCCGCGCTGGCCGAGTGGTATCGCGTGGCTGCACGGTTGATTGGATAAAGCCCATGAACTTTGAGTCCCTCAATTCGGCTAAACTCGCATCGTCCGGTAAGACGCTGCCTTCGAACATTGCGGCAGCTCATGCAATCCTCACTCGCGCCGAGTGGCAGCGAGCGATCGGAGATCTGCGCGCCATTGATGCCGTCTTCCTCAGCCTGTGGGGCGCGGACGATTGCGACCGCGACGGTAGCTTCTCAATCTACGCGACCTTTCTGCTTGCCGAGGGCGCGTTGGTGTTGCAGCACAAGATTACCGACGTGATTGCGCCGAGCTATCCAAGCCTTGCGCGCGCCTTTCCTGCTGCTGCGCGAATGGAGCGAGCGGTCTACGATCTGCTCGGCATCGCCAGCGCGACCGTCGGCCATGAGTCTGACCAGCGCGGTTGGCTGCGCCACGCGGGCTGGCCCGAAGGTCTCTATCCTCTGCGTCGCAGCTTTGATGGCGCACAGCAGTATCTCGTTCAATCCGAGCCCTACGAGTTCGTGCAGGTGGAGGGCAACGGAGTGCATGAGATCGCCGTCGGCCCGGTTCACGCGGGAACGATCGAGCCGGGACACTTTCGTTTCTCGGTCGTTGGCGAGAAGGTTCTGCGCCTTGAAGAGCGGCTCGGCTACACCCACAAGGGAACAGCGAAGCTCTTCGAGTCGCTGACGCAGACTGAGGCGCATCGTCTTGCTGCGCGGCTCTCGGGAGACTCCGCCGTCGCGTTCTCGTGGGCCTACTGCGCGGCTCTCGAAGCCATCACTGCGACCGCCGTTCCTCTGCGTGCGAGCAGCCTGCGTGCGTTGGCGTTGGAGCACGAACGCATCGCCAATCATCTGGGCGACCTCGGCGCGCTGGGCAACGACGCGGGCTTCGCTCTCGGTTTGACGCACTTCTCTCGCCTGAAGGAAGATCTGCTACGCGTCAATGCCGAGGCCTTCGGCGCGCGCTACCTGCTGGACTACGTCGTTCCCGGCGGAGTTGCGGTCGATCTCTCAAAGTCCGCGCACCACCTGCTCGAAGAGCAGTATCGAAAGCTCGCACACGAGGTAGCGGGCCTGCGCGCAATCTACGACGATCACGGCGGATTGCAGGATCGCTTCCGCGAGGCGGGCCGTCTGACGCCAGAGCTTGCGCAGGATCTGGGCGCAATGGGCCTGATCGCGCGCGCCTCTGGAGTGGCTCACGACCTGCGCGTCGATCACCCCTGGACTCCTTACGACGGCCTTGCGACGCAGCTCGTCACGCAGTCTGGCGGCGACGTGGCTGCGCGGGTGCAGGTGCGCTTCGACGATCTCTTCGAGTCGCTGCGCCTCTGCCAGACGCTGCTCGACACGCTGGCAGATGGGCCGATTCAGACTGAGCTTGCGGACGCGGATTCAGATCAGCTCGGCATTGGGCTGGGCATTGCAGTGATCGAAGGCTGGCGCGGGCCGGTGATGATTGCGCTGGAGTGCGGCGCGCATGGATCCATCCGTCGCTGCCACGCGCACGATCCATCGTGGCAGAACTGGCCGCTGCTGGAGTACGCGATTCTGGGCAACATCGTGCCGGACTTTCCACTCATCAACAAGTCGTTCAATCTGTCCTACAGCGGACAAGACGGATGAGGCAACCATGCTAACTATTCTTTCGCGCATGATCCGCACGGGAATATTGACCGAGCCTTGCACGGAGCAGAATTCCGCGCCGAGTCTGGGATCAGGTTCACAGTCGCGCACTGTCGCGCCTCTAAACGAAGACGCTGCAACGGTGGACGCATTGCAGCGGGAGTTGTGGAAGACGTTGGGTCGCGCGCTGTGCATTCGCCACGTCGATGCAGGTTCGTGCAATGGCTGCGAGTTGGAGATCAACGCGATCAACAACCCGTACTACAACCTCGAAGGCATGGGCATCAAGTTCGTCGCCAGCCCGCGTCACGCCGATCTGCTGCTGGTTACCGGGCCGGTTTCGGTCAACATGGAAGAGGCTCTGCGACGTACCTATGATGCAATGCCACACCCCAAACTCGTCGTCGCACTTGGCGACTGCGGAGCTTGCGGCGGCATCTTCGGCAAGAACTACGCCAGTCGCGGAGGCATCTCCAGCATCCTTCCCGTAGACCAGACCATCGCTGGTTGTCCGCCAAGCCCAACCGCAATAATTACCGGAATTCTGCAAGCAATCGCTTCCGCTGCGCAGTGACCTTTAGAGCAATTTCTCTAATTGTGGAGACTATCGCACTGCGGAAAAATGAGGGGATTCTTCGCTTCGCTCAGAATGACAATTCATTCGTAGCGATCCGGGGAAGACTTCAATCCTGCGATGCGGCTTTGCGCTTTGCGATGCGGACTCGGCGCTTCAGTTCGAGGTCGCTGAACATTGTGGTGCGACATTTTTCCGTGCCGCAGTAGCAGTCCTGTTCCTCGTCGTCCGAGTCGTAGAGGTTGTACTCGTAGGTAAGTTCTTCGCCGGCGGCGACGTCGCGAATCGTCGAGATGTAGATGCGTCCGTCTGCGTCCTGCTCGCTCTCGCAGTTGGGATCGCAGCAGTGGTTGAAGAACATCGGTGTGCCAAAGCCGTCGATGACCTGGTTGCGACCACAGGCGAAGAGATAGGTGACGAAGCGTCCCTCGTAGCGCGCGTCGGCGACGGCCTTGGACATGCGCGGGCCGTCGTACTCGCAGACGCGAACGCCCGCCTTGATGGAACGCGTAGTGTAGCAGCCAGCGGCGTGGATCGACGAAGAGCGAACGATGAGTCCGGGAAGCATCATATCTTGGCTGACTATAACAAAGATGCCGCGCGTTTGTTTCAACCGTCGCGATGCGGGCCGATCAAAGACGGAGATTGGCGATCAAGAGCGAAGACCTTTGCGCGGTGCAGATCGTCTAAACTGAAGAGGGCGAGGAGAACGATGCGCAGAGACCTTAAAAGAGTATTGCTAGCTGGAGCCATGCTGATGTGGGCAGCGACTGCCTGCTTCGCGCAGACGACCACGGACTATCCTGCGCCGTGTTCCGTAGCTCCGGTGCCTGTGCCGTGCGGAAGCTCTGTTCCGGCCCCGGGCAAAACGAGCACAACGGAGAAGTTTCCCTTTCCCGGCGAAACGACGGACGGATCAACACCCTCCAACTCCTCCGCGCCCAACCTCAACGGCGTTCCGTCGCTTCCCGAACCGTCGGGAAACTCCGCCAATGCGGCTCCGTCTGCAACTCCTTCTGCGCCGACGAACACTGTGCCCAGCGCTCCCGCGCCTGCATCGGGCAAGACAGCTGCGGACTTTCCCTTTCCCGATGAGTTGGAACCGAAGAGCGGCGATGCGAATGCAAGCGGCACCCCGAATACAAACAATGCTGCAAGCTCTTCGTCCAGCAGCAGTTCCAGCGACGATGCATCTGCGCCTGATTCCGATGCAAAGCCAGACTCTGCTCCGGCGATGAAGGATGAGGGCAGCGAGGGCACTCAGGCGACTCCGGGAAGGCATCTCCTGCACCGCGTGAATCCCGTGGCGACGAAGCTGCAAACTCCCGACCAGCGCGAGGCCGAGGATCTGAGCGTCGCGCACTACTACACCCAGACCGGCGATCTACAGGGCGCGTATCTACGCAGCAAAGACGCGGTCAAGACGATCCCCGACGATCCCGCCGCGCACCTTGCGCTGGCCGAAGTTGCGCTGAAGTTGGACAAACGCGACGAGGCCATCGCCGAATTCAACGCATGCCTCAAGTTCGACCCGACGGACAAGCAAGCCTCCGCCGCGCGCAAGGCTCTGGCGCGCCTGAAACCGTAGGACGTTAACGATTCAACTCCATTCAACCAACAGACCGTTGCAGACAAACGAAGGCGAAGAAGGACCCTGCTTGAGCACTCCGAATGACGCAACGCGCGTGGCACCGCAAGAGGCTGGATACTCTGATCCGACAGCGCCGGTTACGCAGCGGCGCGAGGAAACCAGCGAGAGCAGCGGCATCGAAGAGCGCATGCCAGGACGTCACGCTCATGCATGGCGAGCCTTGCGTCATCGCAACTTTCAACTTTTTGTCGGCGGACAGAGTATCTCGCTGATCGGCACATGGATGACGCGCGTGGCCACCAGTTGGCTGATCTATCGCCTCACCGGATCGGCTCTGCTGCTGGGTACGGTCAGCTTCATGGGGCAGATTCCGACCTTTCTTCTGGCCCCCTTCGCGGGCGTCTGGGTCGACCGGCTGGATCGGCGTCAGGTGTTGCTGTGGACGCAGACGCTGGCCATGGTGCAGTCGCTTCTGCTGGCCGCGCTGACGCTTTCCGGTCGCGTGACGGTTCCCTGGGTGCTTGCGCTCAGTGCCGTGCAGGGCGTCGTCAATGCCTTCGACATGCCCGGACGACAAGCCTTTCTGGTGCAGATGGTGGAGGATCGCCGCGACCTCGGCAACGCCATCGCCATCAACTCGTCGATGGTGAATATGGCGCGGCTGGTCGGCCCGTCGCTGGCTGGAATTATCATTGCGGCCAGCAGCGAGGGCTGGTGCTTTCTGATCGACGGCGTCAGCTATCTGGCCGTCATCGCCTCCTTGCTGATGATGCATGTGCATCTACCCGCGACAAAACGCGTCGCGACCTCCATGCTGCACGAGTTGAAGGAGGGGTGGACCTACGTCTCTGGCTTCGTTCCCATCCGTACGATCCTGCTTTTGTTCGCCATGGTCAGCCTGATGGGAATGCCCTTCGTCGTTCTGATGCCGATCTTCGCAGCGCGCATTCTGCACGGCGGCCCACACACCTTCGGCTTTCTGATGGGCGCGATGGGATCTGGCGCGCTGGTCGGAGCCTTGCTGCTGGCAGCGCGGCGCAGCGTCCTCGGTCTGGGGCGCAAGATCGCCCTCTCGGCAACAATCTTCGGTCTGGGACTGATCGGCTTCGGCCTCTCCCACATCTTCTGGATCTCGATGGCGACGATGCTGATCGCTGGCTACGGCATGATGCAGGGCATGGCCTCCAGCAACACCATCATTCAGACCATCGTCAGCGAGGACAAGCGCGGCCGCGTGATGAGCTACTACACGATTGCCTTTGTCGGCATGGCTCCCTTCGGCAGCCTGCTGGCCGGATTGATGGCCCACTGGATCGGCGCGCCGAGGACGGTGATCCTGAATGGAGTCGCCGTGCTGGTTGGCGCGGCGTGGTTCGCAACGCAGTTACCCGCCGTGCGCCACGGTATTCGCCCCATCTATCGCAAGATGGGAATTCTGCCGGTCGAAGTAATCGGCGAAGGTTGATCGACAACCGGTGTCACGCTGAAGTTGAAGATCTAGCTCAGAAAAAACAGCTTCTTCTCGCGAGATAAGCAAGATCGATTCCGCCTGAAGATGACCTTAGATTCCGGACATGCGGTGCATCGCCTTATCCGGTATCAGCAGCGTCAAGGCCTGCGGTACGACTTCGATTCGCACCGGCAGCGTTCCCAGCAACTCTCCATCCGCCTCCACAAACAGCCGTTCCGCAGAGTCTTCCCGACTGCGGCACTCCACCGAAACGCACTTCACCAGCTCAATCGTGCGCGCATAGTGATGGCGTCCGAAGATTACAGACGTTAAAAATCGCAGGTACCGTACGCGGCTGAACGTCTTAAACGCAATCACTCGCAGTTTGCCGTTGCTGATGGAGGCTCCCGGCACAAGATTGTTCACCAGACCGCCAAAGTTGCTGATGCGCACCGCCAGTAGTTGAGAGACCTCTTCGTCTCGCGGCGTCTCGCTCCCAATCTCCATAAACGATGCGGTAAACATGGGAAACGTGTAGGTCGCCCACAGACGAAGCGCCTCCATCAGGTACGCCACATAACCGAACCGCTGCTTCAACCGCGAGTCCAGCCGTGAGAAGAAAAATGCGTCCGCGCCAACTCCCGCCGCGACAATAAAATAGCGCGCGCGCTCCCCGCCCTCCACGCTGCGATAGAAGACATGCCCCACGGAGATCCGCACCGGCTTCGCAGTCAGTAGCATCTTTACCGCCTTCACCGGCGACGACGGCAGACCCAGATCCGTAGCCAGAGCGTTTGCCGTTCCCATTGGGATCACTCCCAGCGCCGCTGATCCGCCCACTAAGCGCTGTAGAACCTCATGTACGGTGCCATCGCCGCCACAGGCCAGAATTGTATCACACCCTTCGCGCACCGCCTCTTGCGCCTGCCTTCCGGCGCTCTCTGGCGATTCGGTGGCGATGATCCTGACCTCAATCCCCGCGTCGTGGAGTGCGGCCTGCACCTCGGCAATCTGCGCCGCGCGCCGTTCAGGATGCTGACCGGACATGGGGTTGTAGATTAGAGCAACACGACGCATCGCAGATTTACTCCTGGCCCCTTTGGGTGCTGTCTTGGCCGATCCACTCCATACTCTCACATGTAGTTTAGGAACAGATATTTGAGGGCAGGTGGACGCGAGGGACTGCTCGCCGTCTCTTCCTTTGAGAGCCTTCGGCGGGAGTGTTCTGCATTGCGCAGCGAGTTGGACGCAGCGATGCCTCGCTCTGTTCAGGGGGAAAACGAACAGGTTTTGAGTATTACGGCAGTTCCCGTAATGGTGTATGCCGCAATTGAGCGAGAAAAGCAGATTCCTCCGCTTCGCTGCTAAATGACAA
>Ga0302267_10000236_pt1 | contig 72114 bp, 71 predicted proteins | sample III_Bog_E1_3_FD_194555 | JGI IMG/M metagenome (GOLD analysis project Ga0302267, IMG submission 194555) | Peat permafrost microbial communities from Stordalen Mire near Abisko, Sweden - III_Bog_E1_3 | ecosystem: Environmental > Terrestrial > Soil > Wetlands > Peat | place: Sweden: Abisko...
TGAAAAAGTCAGTCCTCTCCGGGAATAGTCCCTCAGCGGCTCAAGCCGCATTCGAGCGATTGAGGTTACGGCGGGACTGAAGTCCCGCCCTTTCAAAGCGACGACTTTTTCAGCATCCTCTTCAGCCCGGAGGGATTGCCTCAGGGGCTAAAGCCCCGTGCTCTGTTGGCTGATTTTCGGACGAGCTGAAGCTCGTCCCTTTCAAAGCAAGTCTTCAAAGCAAGTCTTCAAGGCAAATCTTCAAGGCAAATCTTCAAAGCAGATATTTAAAGCAATCATCAAAGCAACTATTCAAAGCGAGTCTACAAGGCAACGCTACAAGGCAAAGTTTCAGGGCGAGCCTACAAGGCAAAGCCTCAAGGCAAATCTTCAAGGCGACGCAAATCTTCCCGGCCAATCGAACTGGCCCACAGCATTGCGCACGCATGGCATTCGCTTTGATACTCTGGATGGAGTGCTCACCACCGGAAAGAAGCCATGAAAGCCAAGACTGAAGCCGTGCAGAACTACGAAGCCAGCCGTCCCACCGCCGCTATGCCCCATCTCCGCGTTGCCATTCTGGGCGCAGGCAAGATGGGCGGCATCCTGCTGCAGGCATTCCTGAAGACCAACCTGATCGCCCCGGAGAACGTGGTGGCCACGGTGCAGCACCCGGAGCGCTCGGTCGCGCTCTCAGCGCAGTACGGCGTGCAGGTGACGACGGATAATCTGGCCGCCGCAAAGACCGCCGACGTCATCATCCTGGGCGTGAAGCCGCTGCAGGTCGCGCCGCTGATTGAAACCATCAAGCCCGCCATTACGCCGAAGAAGCTCATCCTCTCCATTGCCGCATCGGTCACGACCGCAGCGATTGAAGAGGCAGCAGGCACGGGCGTGGCCGTGATCCGCGCCATGCCGAATACGCCGGCGATGCTCTCTGCCGGCATGACGGCCTATTGCCGCGGCAAGAACGTCAGCGATGAGCAGATGAAGATTGCGCACCGCATCTTTGAGACCGTGGGCCGCGCCGTGGTGGTGGAAGAGAAGAATATGGACGCAGTCACCGGGCTCTCCGGCTCCGGCCCTGCCTTTCTCTACATCATCATTGAAGCGCTGGCCGAGGCGGGCGTGAACGTGGGCCTGCCCCGCGACGTGGCCACGCTGCTGGCGGCGCAGACCACCTTCGGCTCCGCCCGCATGGTGCTGGAGACGGGTTACCACCCGGCCATGCTGAAAGACGCCGTGACTACGCCTGCCGGATGTACAGTGGATGGCATCCTGGAACTGGAAGAGGGCGGCCTGCGCGTGACCCTGATCAAGGCCGTGAAGCGTGCCACCCAGCGCGCCACCCAACTGGCCAAGGGCTGACGCTGACTTTCTCCCGGGGGCAAGCGATGATGAACACCAGCGAGTACAAGACCCACCCGATGCTGCAGAAGCTGGCATGGACCGCGCTGGCGTGGAACGTGCTGGTCATTCTGTGGGGAGCCGTGGTTCGTGCCACGGGCTCCGGCGCGGGCTGCGGCAACCGCTGGCCCCTGTGCAATGGCCAGGTCATTCCCACATCGCCGCGGCTGGCAACCATCATTGAATTCACCCATCGCTGCATGACGGGCGGTGCGACCGTGCTGGTGCTGGCCGTGCTCATCGGCGTCTTCATGGCGACCACCAAGGGCCACCGCGCGCGCGCTGCCGCCGTCATCACCACCATCCTGCTGCTGAATGAAGCTCTGCTGGGCGCGGTGCTGGTGAAGCTCGGCTATGTCACCACCAACCGCTCACTGGGCCGCGTCATCGTGCTTTCCATCCACCTGAGCAACACGCTTCTGCTGATGGCGGCGCTGGCAGTGACCGCGGCGCTGCTGGAGCGCGGCGAACCACGGCCCCGCATTATGGCAGACAAGCTGACCTGCTGGGGGATTGCGGCGGCGCTGCTCAGCACCATTGTGGTGGGCGTCAGCGGGTCGCTGGCCGCGCTGGGCGACACGCTCTTCCCTGCTGCTACGCTGGCCCAGGCCATGGCGCAGGATTTTTCTGCGCACGCGCCCTGGCTGCTGCGCCTGCGCTGGGTGCATCCTGCGGCGGCCTGCGTGGCTGCGGGATTTGTGGTGCTGCTGATCCTGGCCGCATGGACAGGCGGACGCCCCGCCGCCGGTCTGCTGGTGGCCGCGCTGATGGCGCTGCAGTTTGTGCTGGGCGTGGCGGACGTGCTGCTGCTGGCCCCGGTGTGGATGCAGATCGTGCATCTGCTGGGCGCGGACCTGTACTGGATTTCACTGGTGCTGCTCTCGCTCGCGCTTCTGCTGGGCAAGCCGCCCGATCCGGTTTCCGCATCCAGCCCGATAGCCGGATGATTCTGCAACACCGCTGATCCATAATTCCACCGGCCGCACCATCATGCGCGATGACATGGGCGCATCACCGCGGGAACGCCTGGTCAGCCGCTACGCCGGGCAATGCAGCCCAGCCTTCGCCAGGCAATCCTGCAGGCCCTTCATGCTGATGCGGGTGGAGGCTTCCGCCGTCCCCGCGCCGCGCCAATGCGTCTCCAGGCTGACGGCGTAGCGGTAGCCGTCGCGCTGCAGGGCCTGCAACTGGCCGACCCAATCCACCAGGCCAACGTCGACCGGCTCCCATTCAAATGTCTTGCTGCCGCCGGTCAGGCGCTTCACATTTTTGCAATGGCAATGCCCGATGCGGTGCTTGGGCAGCTGCTCATACGCATCAGGAAACGGAACGTTGCCGGGGAAGGTGCCGGCGTTGCCCGGGTCCCAGTTCAGCATGAAATTCTTATTGGGGACGGCGTTCAACACCTGCAGCGCTTCTTCGCCGGTGCCGGTATTGCAGGCCATTTCGTTTTCCAGCAGAAGGATCAGACCGTGCTTCTCCATTGCGCCGGCTGCTTCCGCCAGTTTCCGGTTCATCTCCGCGCGGCAGGGCTTCTGATCTTCCAGCCGCCAGAAATCGAAGCAGCGAACGCGGTCTGTGCCGAAGCTCTTCGCCAGGCCGATGCAGTGCTCCAGCAACGCATCCTGCTGCACGTAATCGAACTTCGCGTTGAACTGATCGTGATGCGGGCTCTCTTTGGAGACGGGCGCGCCGGGCAGGTCAGTCTTGAAGAGCGGGCTGGCAATATCGGTTACGCGCAGCTTGTACTTCGCCAGGATCGCCTTCGCCTCGTCAATCTGCGCCGCGGAGAGGTCCACCACGTTCTTGCCCCACATGCTGCGCAACTCGATCCAGCTCAGTCCGAAGTCGTGCGCGGCAACATAGCAGGCATGATCGAAGTCAGGCGATATCTCATCGTTGATGACAGCGATGCGGAACGGGCAGGCCTGCACAGTTTTTTGGACCTGCGCCTTCAGCGATACGGCAGCAGCGGCGGCGCCTGCGCCAACAACAAACTCACGTCGTGACAACTGCATTGCGATTCTCCGTCAGGTACACCTTCGCGGCCTTGCGGCTCCTCACGATAGTACCCGAGAACCGCAGACGCGGTCCGCGGCACTGCGCTCACAACAAAGGCCGGAGGCAAAGGTGCATGGCGCAACTTGGCTTCCGGCCTTCGCAACAATCTGCATCACTCACCGGCAACGAATTTAGTGCGATGGGGTGTCGGTCTTATCGGAGACTTTCTTTGCCGCCTTATGCGTGCCGCGTTTGGTCTTGTGATAGGCCTTCTTGGTGCCCTGCTTCACGCCGTGCCCGGTGTCTTTCGCAGCCGCCTTGGTGTTGCTGCCTGCATTCTTGAAATCCTGCTTTGCGCCGGAATCGTTCTGCGCGAACGCCGCCGCGCCACCGCACATCAACACACCCGCCAAAGCCAACGCCGTCAATTTACGAAGATGCATTGTCAATTCTCCTGGAGCATAAAGTGCCCGCTGGAGATTGGAGTGCCTCGCGGAGGGCGAAGTTGTATTGGCATGATGCAGAGTAGACCCATGGCGCGCTCGGCGTGGGAGATCATCGCCGGGAAGACCAGGGGAACAAGGGAATAGGGAGAGATTGAATCTGCAATGATTGTTTTTGGTAGCGTTACCGGGGCTCGAACCCGGACTCTTCGCCTTGAGAGGGCGACGTGTTAACCAGTTACACCATAACGCCACGGCAAAAGACGCAGGAGGCGTCTCTTGAAGCGATAGCTCATTATACAAGGTCAGACAGCCGATTGGGGCACCCGGAGACAGGATTGGCGAAGGAAATACTGAGATCCTTCACTGCGTTCAGGATGACAACGATTCTGACTACAGCCCGAGCTTCTTCACTTCATCGTTGTAATACTTGCGGTACAGGATGTCCCACTCCTGCGAGCCTTCGGCGATGATCTTGCGCTGCGAGGAGATCTTCATGCGGGCGGCAGCATCGATCTTTGTCTCATGCTCCAGCAGCTTCTCCAGAGCCTTGCGGGCTTCCTGGCGAATCACATTGCGCTCATCCAGAAAGTCGCACTCGTCCACTTCGGCCAGGGTGTCGGCCACGGTGTGGGCCAGCTTATTGAGTTTGTCGCGGGAGATTCTCACAGCACCGCCTTATATTTGCGCGCCAGCTCGTTCTTCACCTTCTTGAACATCTCAGGGTAGCTGGCGCCGCTCTTGCGCATATCGTCCTGGAATGCCTCCAGGATCACGCGAACTTCTTCGTTGATGCGGTCTTCCAGCATCAACTCTTCGGTCATGGCAGCGGTCACCCGCTCGTTGAGCACGGCGGCCTTGTCAGTGGAGATAACCTTGGCCTCGACGAGGTGTTTCACCGTCTGCCGTGCCAGGTATCCAACGTAATCTCTTGAAAAAATCATCGGCTTTGTCTTCTACTATAACACGCTGATTCAGTGCGGTTTTGCCCGGCGGGCTACCTGCCGCGCATCTTTTCTGCGACAATAACATCTTGTGATCATGCTCCCTGAAAACCTGCTCTCCCTCAAAGACGATATGGTGGCCTTCATTGCCGGGCACGGCATGCGGCGGATGAACGCCTTTGTGACCGATGAAGTGCCCAGCGTGCTCTTTGAGGACGACGATAACCCCGACGGATGGAAGGACTTCGTGGAGCTGGCCAAGGCCGCCAACGCTCCTTTCCTGACCATGAGCGAGTTCGTTCTGGAGAAGGCGGACATCGAGATGCTGCTGGACCATCTGCGCGAGGAAAACTTCCCGGAGATCGAGTCCCCCGATATCGACGAGGCTCAGTACCTGGTCAATTTCGTGGGCAAGACCGGCTTTCTGCAGCTTGGCTTCAGCCACCAGGGCGTGATGTATGTCTATGAGACGTCAACCGACTGGTACGACCGGTTCCAGGAGTTCATGGAATCCATTGACGGCTTTCCCGGGAACCTGATTGTGGACGAGCACGACAGCGACGAGTAGCCGCTGCCGTGACTCATTCTGAAAGCTGCTACTGCTGCGGCGGCGCGTCTTCGTCTTCCTGATGCCTGCCGCCGCGGGCATGCTTCGCCGCCCACTCCTTCTGCGAGATGGTGGTCAGGTGGCCGTCTTTGGTCACGTAGATGAAGTCATGCACGCTGACCTTCACATCGCAGGTATTCCTATGGCTGTCGCCCATGCCATGGGAGAGCACGGTGATCTCGCTGGGCTCCTTCTTCCATTTGGCCGCCAGAAATTCGCCGCCATAGGCCACGCCGAATTTCTCTTCGCAGTCATACTGGAACTCCACGCCGTTGACCTGACCGTCCAGGTTGATACGGCCGCGGCCGGAGCCGTGCACGCCCCAGCGGTTGGTGTCAGTGTGGGTCTCCAGAATGGTGAACTTGATGGGATAGTCGGCGGGATTCTTGTCTGCGCCGAACATGCTGGCTGAAAACGCAAAAAGAGCAACGGGGAGAAGTACAAACTTGCCTTTCATGTGTCACCTCGGATGGATAAAAACAAATTACACTTGTGTCTTAGCCCTCGCAAAGTAATTTTTTTGCCGGTGGAGCAGGCTCCGCGCCTGCCTGAAGGACAAGAGACGTGCCTGCCAATCCCCCGCTGACCCGCTGGTCCCTGCCCATGTGCGATCCCGCTGCCGCTGCGGCGCTGGCGCGCGCGGCACAGGTGCCGGAGATTGTGGCGCAGTTGCTGATTGGCCGCGGCATCACCACGGCAGAGGCTGCGGCCGCATTCTTCACGCCCACGCTGGACCAACTCCACGATCCCTATCTAATGCTGGGTATGCGCGAGGCCGTAGCCCGCATTCAGCACGCCGTAGCCGCGCAGGAAGCCATCCTGATCTACGGCGATTATGACGTGGACGGCACCACCGCCACGGTTCTGCTGAAGACGGCCATTGAGCGGCTGGCGCCCGCGGGCACCAGGGCCGATGTGCGCTACCATGTGCCGCACCGCATTCGCGAAGGCTATGGAATGCAGACCAATATTCTGGCCGATGCGTATGAGGCCGGAGTGCGGCTGGTCATCAGCGTGGACACGGGCGTGCGCGCCTTCGCTGCCGCCAGGGAAGCGAAGCGGCTCAAGCTCGACCTGATTGTGACGGACCATCACCTGCCGGACGAAGACCGCGGCGTGCCCGAAGCGCTGGCCGTGCTGAATCCGAATCAGCAGGACTGTCCCTACCCCGCTAAGGATCTCTGCGGCGCCGGTGTCGCCTTCAAGCTGGCGCAGGCGTTGCTGCAGGCTGCCGCTGCCACCGATGCAGAGCGCGAGCGCCTGCGCAACGTAATCCTGCCCGCGTTTCTCAAACTGCTGGCCATCGCCACCATCGCGGATTCCGTGCCGCTGCGCGGCGAGAATCGCGTGGTCACAGCCATCGGCCTGCGCGAGTTGCAGAACCCGGTGCAGCCGGGGCTGCGCGAACTGATGCGGCTGGCGCAGCTCGATCCCGCCACACGCGGCGGCCTGCCGTTCACCACAACCGAGATCGGTTTCCGTCTGGCGCCGCGCATCAATGCAGCCGGACGCATGGATGTGGCCTCCGATGTGGTGGAGCTCTTTCTCACGCGCGACCCGGCCCGCGCTACCGCGCTCGCGGAGAAACTGAATCAGCTCAATGACGACCGCCGCGCCACCGAGGCGGAAGCCGTGACGGCCATTGAAGCTCTGCTGGCGCAGGACGCATTGCTGCCCGAGCCGGTCTATGCCAATGCCGGCGTCATCGTGCTGGATGCGGCGGATTGGCATCGCGGCGTGATCGGCATTCTGGCCTCGCGCGTGGTGGATCGCATGTATCGGCCCGCACTGGTCATCACTCACAACGCGCACGACGAAGGCGAAGAAGATGCCGTGGAAGGCATGGCACACGGCTCCGGCCGCTCGGTGGCGGGATTCCATCTGCTGGATGCGCTCACTGCCGTGGATATCGCGGAAGGCCCGCCGCTCTTCACCCGCTTCGGCGGTCATGCCCATGCGGTCGGCTTCTCACTGCCCTCAGGCATGGTGCCGGAGCTGCGACGCCGCATGGAAGCCTACGCCGCGGAACGGCTTACGCCGGAGACGCTGGCGAAAGAGATACTCTGCCACGCCGAGCTTCCGCTGGAGAGCATTACGCCGGAGCTTTATGCGTGGCTGGATAAGTTTGAACCATTCGGATTGGGCAATCCCGCGCCCGCGTTCATCGCGCGCGCCGTGCGCATTGCCGCTCCTCTGCGCCGCATGAAGGAGAAGCATCTGAAGCTGCGTCTGCAACAGGGCAAAGCCAGCTACGATTGCCTGGCGTGGAACTGGGCGGAACGCGGCGATGCGCTGGGCCTGGCGGAAAATGCGCTCGTCGATATCGTCTACAAGCTGCGCAAAAATACGCATCCTGATTTCGGCGGCGGTCTGGAGCTGGAACTTTGCGACCTGAAGACGGAAAAACAGGAAAAAACTTAGCACGGATTAAACAGAAAGACAGGATTCTCACGGATAAACCTTATTAAGGATTTAAAAACTTTTAATGTTTTTATCCGCTTTGATCCATTTTTCCGTGTCATCCGTGCTGAAGCTTTACCGTGACTGGAGCCACGTCCACAGCAGGTCAGGCCATGCGCGCAGTGCAGGATAGCTCTGCGCCAGTCCGGTACCGTGCGGGCCGTGTTCGAAGAGATGCATCTCCACCGGCACTTTGGCATTCACCAGAGCCTGGTAGAAGAGCACGCTGTTGGAAACGGGCACGGTCTTGTCGTCACTGGTCGCGTAGATAAACGTCGGCGGAGTCTGCGCCGTGACATGCAGTTCGTCAGAGAGCAGAGCTTCGGTGGCCGGGTCAGGATTATCGCCAAGCAAATACTTTAATGAGCCCGGATGTGCATAGGGCTTCTGCAGCGTGATCACGGCATAGCACAGCACCAGAAAATCCGGGCGGCTGGTCTGGCGTTCCATGGGATCGGCAGCAGCCGGATCGCCCGCGTCATAGTGCGTGCCTGCGGTGGCCGTCAGGTGCCCGCCGGCGGAGAATCCCCACATGCCGAGCTTGTCAATGCCGTACTCCGCGGCCCGCGAGCGCACCAGCCGCAGGGCGCGCTGCGCATCGCCCAGCTCAATGGGATGGTGATACTTCGGCCCCAGCCGGTACTGCAGCACAAAGGCCGCGACGCCGTGCGCATTCAACCAGAGCGCAACGTCAGTGCCCTCCTTCGCCCAGGCCAGGTGCTGATATCCGCCGCCGGGAGCGACGATCACGCCCATGTGGGTGGTGTTCTCCTTAGGCAGATAGACGTCGACCTTCGGCATATCGTCCGGCGCCGTGCCCAGCGCGCCGGGAGCGCCGCCGGGCCACAGCAGCAGCGTCGCAGCGGGCGGGGGTATCGCGACCGGCGGGGCGGCGGGGGCGGTCTGGGCGAGGGCGGTGGCGGCGAAGGCCGACATGCAGACGGCTGCGAGGCTAAAAGCAACACGAATCTTCATGGGCGCAAGTGTAAATCTTCCGGAATAGCGCTGTCACCGTGATGGGCGTCTGGCAATCCGGGGCTAAAGCCCCTTCCTTTCCCAGTCGTATTTTCCGTGAGGCTGAAGCCTCACTCCCCACGGCTCAAGCCGTGGGCTTAATCCCAAAAGCAAATTAGGACACTACCATTTTTCAGGTAGTGGGTCAGTTTGGGGTGCTTTGAAAGGGGCGAGCTTTAGCTCGTCCGAAAAATCAGGCCAAAACATTGCTGGCTTTAGCCGTAGTGTCTCAAGCGGTTGTTTACATGGAGACCGGAGGGATTGCTCTCAGCGGCTTCAGAGGATGCTGGAAAAGTCGTCGTTTTAAAGGGGCGGGACTTCAGTCCCACCGTAACCTCGATAGCTCGAATGCGGCTTTAGCCGCTGAGGCACTCTTCCCGGAGAGAACTGAACTTTTCCATCACCCTCTTTAGCCCGGAGGGATTGCCTCAGCGGCTGAAGCCGCCTTCCGTATGCGAGACTTCCGGCGCGGCTCAAGCCGCGCCCTTTCAAAGCCAAACTGACCCACTAGAATTTTTCGCATGTGCAGGCTGCACCCTCGCGGCTATACTGAAGCCGCTGCCGGGCCCGCACGTGCTCTGCAACCTTTCACTTCATTCCCCGGCTGTCGAAAGGAACCCGTATGAGCCAGGTTCGTCTTCTTGTTGGCACGCGCAAAGGCGCATTCATTCTGACCTCTGACGGCACGCGCAAGCAGTGGTCCGTCTCTGGCCCGCACTTCGCCGGGTGGGAGATCTACCACCTCAAAGGCTCGCCCGCCGATCCCAACCGCATCTACGCCTCACAGTCTTCCGGCTGGTTTGGCCAGGTCATGCAGCGCTCCGATGACGGAGGCCAGACGTGGAATCCTGTCGGCAATCAATTCGCCTACGATGGCGTGCCCGGCACGCATCAGTGGTACGACGGCACGCCGCATCCGTGGGAGTTCAAACGCGTCTGGCACCTGGAGCCGTCGCTCACCTGCTCCGACACGGTCTATGCCGGTGCGGAAGACGCTGCGCTCTTTCGCTCCACCGACGGTGGCGCGAACTGGCAGGAGCTATCCGGCCTGCGCCAGCACGGCACCGGCCCCGCGTGGCAGCCGGGCGCGGGTGGTATGTGCCTGCACAGCATCCTGATCGATCCGCAAAATCCTGAGCGCATCTTCATTGCCATCTCCGCCGCCGGAGCCTTCCGCACGGACGATGGCGGCAAGAGCTGGAAGCCCATCAACCGCGGCCTGCATTCGAAGTACATTCCCGATCCCACGGCGGAGGTGGGCCACTGCGTGCACCACATCGCCATGCACCCGGCGCGCCCCGGCACGCTCTTTATGCAGAAGCACTGGGACGTGATGCGCAGCGACGACGCGGGCGATTCATGGAGCAGGATCAGCAGCAACCTGCCCACGGATTTTGGATTCGCGATTGATGTGCATGCGCACGAGCCGGAGACCGTGTACGTGGTTCCTATCAAGAGCGACTCCGAGCACTTCCCTATCGACGGCCAGTTGAAGGTCTATCGCAGCCGGAGCGGCGGCCATGAGTGGGAGCCGCTCACCCGCGGGCTGCCGCAGAGCAATTGCTATGTGAATGTGCTGCGCGACGCCATGGCGGTGGACACGCTGGAGAGCTGCGGCGTTTACTTTGGCACCACCGGCGGCCAGGTCTACGCCTCGCCCGACGCGGGGGAGACGTGGCAGGCCGTGGTGCACGATCTGCCCGCCGTACTCTCAGTGGAAGTGCAGACGCTACCGTGAGCAGCACCGTCCTGGTGGAGCTGCCCGCGAATCTGTATCGCCTGGCCGCATCGCCCGCCGTGGTGCAGGTTACGGTGGAGGGCGCGGTCACGCAGCGTACGATTCTGGACGCGCTGGAGCGCCGCTATCCCATGCTCCGGGGCACCATGCGCGACCATGCCACCGGCCAGCGCCGCGCCTTCATCCGCTTCTTTGCCTGCGAACAGGACCTCTCGCACCTGGCGCCGGACGATCCGCTGCCGGAGGCTGTGGCCCGCGGCACGGAGCCATTTCTTGTGATCGGCGCTATCGCAGGCGGATAGCTATTTTGCCTGCAGAATTTTCTGCTGCTCCAGAAACGCCTGCACGCGGCCGTAGATGATCTCCATCTGGTCTTTCGGGAACTGGCCGTGAACGCCGTTCGGCACCGTGTAGAAATCCGTCGGCACACCCACCGCGGTCAGCGCGGCCTGCAGCCGTTCTGAGCTGGCGTGCGGCACCACCGGGTCGGAGCCGCCATGCGCGATGAAGACCGGCGGATCGCCTTTGCGCACATAGTCAATCGGCGACATCAGTTTGGCGTACGCCACCGGGTCAGCCTTCGGCCCAATCCACTCCAGCACTGACGGCGATTTGAATGCGCCAGCCATGCCGGGCGCCAGTTCTGCCGGGCCGTAAAAATCCAGCACCGCCGCAGCCTGCGGAACATCCTTGCAACCGGGCAGATCGAGATCAGACGGGATGGGCAGCATGGCGGCCATCAGCGCCAGGTGCCCGCCGGCCGACGTGCCATACGTGACCACGCGCGACACATCAAAGTTGTACTTCGCTGCGTTGGCCTTCACCCACGCCAGCGAACAGCGCGCATCCTGCACCGCGGCGGGCGCGGTCGCCACCTGGCTGAACCGGTACTCCACATTCACCACGGTGAAGCCCATCTTCATAAATCCGTTGAAGCTGCCTGAGCCGCCGGGCCGCTGTCCCTTATGCCAGGCACCGCCATGGAAGTACACCAGCACCGGCGCAGGCGCGCCCGGCTTTGACGCCGCGTTGGTGTAAACATCCAGAAGCTGATCCTGATTGCTCTGGTGTCCGTACGCAATGTCGCGGTACTCGCTGGCCGCGTACGGAGAAACTTTCGCCTTGGGTGCGGCGGCCGCCGCATCGTCGGCGGCAGGCGCAGGCGTCTGCGCGCGCAGCATGGCCGCGGAACCGGCAACCAGCACAAAGAGGAAGAGAGCAGCGTGAATACGGCGCATGGACATGAGATCTCCGGGCACAGCCTGAGGTATCGCTAACACAGACCACTCTGCCCGTTGCATCAGGCGCTGTCAAGCAAGCGCATCGCACCATTTGAAACGCGGGACGCCAGGCGCGCCGCTTTGACCGCACCCCGCTATTTTGCTATAAACAAAGAGGCGCAACGCGGCCGCCAGGCGGCGTGTGCAGACACTCCTCAGTAGCTCAATGGCAGAGCATTCGGCTGTTAACCGAAGGGTTGTAGGTTCGAGTCCTACCTGAGGAGCCAGTTATTTCAGGCGTTTACGCCTGCCCCTCATACAATTGGCAACTTCCACTTTGGGGAAACTTAGGGGATCCCCTAAGAAGTTGTGGCAATCACTATGCCTGCAATTTCTGCCATAAAGGTGTTCTGTTCTCAGACAAAAACTTCCGGCGACTCGCTAGGCTATTCCCCAGCCCTTATAGGTTGCATCGTCGTATATCCCCACACCTCCACCGTTGGGCATCTTGTTATGGGAGAACTGATCGATAGCGTCATACAAGGGCAATTGCTTGAATGGAACGTGAATACAACCAGCGGTCCCAAGGGTAATTCGTGTGGAGAGAGCAGCAGGCCAATAATTGGAGAGCTCATTTGCGCTTCTAATTGCACTGGTCATAAATGTATACGCGACGATGATGGGGATTTGATAAGCGTCTATAGCCTTTTCAATTTCGAGAGGCACCCAATCTGTATCGAATCGCGTCGTGTCCCCAATTATCAACACCATATTTTTTGAATTGCGTAGACGCTCCAGCAATGATGCGCGGAGTGTCGCGCGTACACTTGAGTCTCTTACGGCAGAGGCTTTTTCGTGACTATTAATCATGTTGAACTGATGAGACGTGTTCGCAGACCACGCCTTCATAAGGTTGTAGTAATCAATGTCCGATTTGCCACCGGGAATGTTGTTGCCGTCAGCGTGAAAGGCTACATATGTACCGTTCCTGTATGCCATCGCTATTCCTCCCAGTGTTCCTTTACATCTCGTAGATCAATATCTTTGAAGCGGCTCTGATGAAGCACTACACGAATAACCTGCGTGATTGGCCGAGCTTTCGTTTCTGTAATCGCCGATAGTACTATCAGGTTTAAGAGGTCGCGCGTCGGCAAACCTAGCCCCGACAGACCACTGCCTACGAGTGGTAAGTTCACCGGGTACCCGTTAGATTCAATGCGCGCCCTGATCCACAAGTCATGCAGTGATCGCCACATCAATTCCACGTCGCTGTATGCCTTGCATGTGTCTGGCTCGGTTTTGGCAAATGCAAACGCAATATAGCGATCAGCGTTAGCTGTAATCAACGCGGTCGTACCGATTGGATAGCATTGCTGCTTCCCATCTCTCTTCAGCACTAAAGTGCTTTCTGCATTTACAAGCTGTACTGCGAGCTGTGCATCAAATGACTCTGGATGCCCGCCAAAGCATTTCTGCAAAAAGATCCCGTGTATGCTTTTATCAGAAACCGGCTTGCCCAATTTGCTGTCAAAAAACTCATTGACCGCAATGGCGCGGATGCCGTCTTGCTGGAATAAATCGCCAAAAAGAACTTCAATGACCGTGTCGCAATTCTTAATGCCGATCTCTATGTGCGAGGGCTTCCATACCTTATTGAGGCCATAGATAATGCTACCGGCGAGTATGACTGCAAGTGGGGCAGGCCCCTCAATTTTGAGTACCGGGAAGAAATGTACTATTGCTTTGACGACCGTAAATGCCATGCTGAAGCTGGCAAATATATGTGTCCCGAGCTTTTTAGGCTGGCTGACTATGCCTCGGCCCAGATCGCGTAGTGATTGCATAGGCGCTTCTTACCTCCATCTGCTGTAGGAAGCATACTCCCCAATTCCTTTCCCGCCCCTGATAGCCCCCCTTCCGCGCCAGTTCCAGTAAAGTAATAAGACTGTGATTATCAACCTCGCACGGCGCGCGCATAACCATAACTGGGAGCTGGACCCCATTACCCGTTCCCTGCTGGACACGGACTTCTACAAGCTGCTGATGCTGCAGTTTATCTGGAAGCACTTCCGCACGACGCGCGCTTCGTTCTCGCTGGTCAACCGTTCGCCGCAGATGCGGCTGGCGGACACGATTGATATGGAGCAGTTGCGCGAGCAGCTGAACCAGACCAAGCGACTTAAGTTCCACAAATCAGAGCTGATCTGGCTGGCCGGCAATACTTTCTTCGGCCGCCGCGGCATCTTCGAGCCGGACTTCCTGGCGTGGCTGGAGAACGGCTTTCAACTCTCTGAGTTCGATCTCTCGCAGCAGGACGGGCAGTTCGTGCTCACCTTTCGCGGGCTGTGGATTGAGACCACCATGTGGGAGATCTACGCGCTCTCCATCCTGAGCGAACTTAAGACGCGCACTGCCCTGCGCCAGCTCACCGAATTTGAGCTGGACATTCTGTACGCGCGCGCCAAGACCAAACTCTGGGGCAAGATGGATCAATTGCGCTGCGTGCCCAAACTGCAGGTCAGCGATTTCGGCACCCGCAGGCGGCACAGTTTTCTATGGCAGGAGTACGTGGTGAAGGCGATGAGCGATGTGCTCGGCGCCAGCTTTACCGGCACGTCCAACGTCTTCCTCGCCTACAAGCACGACATGGAAGCCATTGGCACCAACGCGCACGAGTTGCCGATGGCGCTGGCCGCGATGGCGCGGACGGATGAGGAACTGAAAGCATCGCAGTACCGGCTGCTGGAACTGTGGCAGCAGACCTATCAGAATGAGCTGCTCATCCTGCTGCCGGACACCTTCGGCACAACCCAGTTTCTGCGCGATGCGCCCGCGTGGGTGGCGGACTGGACCGGGCAGCGCGTGGACAGCAAAGACCCGTACGTGGCGGGCGACGAATATATTGCGTGGCTGCAGCAGCGCGGGCACGATCCAAAGCAGAAGCTGCTGATCGCATCCGACTCGCTCGACGTGGACAGCATTCTCGGTCTGCACGCGTATTTTTCCGGCACCATCCAGCGCGGTCACACGCCGCAGGATTTTCATCGCGCCGCCGACTTCCACGACGCCTCCAAGTGGGCCGCCAACCGGCGCATCCGCTTCAGCGCGGGCTGGGGCACGCTGCTCACCAATGATTTTCGCAACTGCAATCCGCAGCAGGGCGTCAGCTTCGATCCGGTCAGCCTGGTGTGCAAGCTCAACGAAGCCGATGGCCGGCCCGCGGTCAAACTCTCTGACAACTTCAACAAGGCGCTCGGCGCGCCGGAAGATATTGCGCGCTACCGCCGCGTCTTCGGCCTGGATGGTCTGGCCGACGTGCCCAACCAGGTGCAGCCCAGCGACGCCTAGATCATTTTCCGGAATACGGTGAACCGGATGAAGTAGAGAATGCCATTTTCCTTGATAGAAAATGGCGCTTGCACCCTCGGATTCGGTCGATACCTTTCCGGAAAATGCTCTAGCTTTCTGCCTGCGCCTGCAGCAACACTGCATAGGCGGCCATTGTCTCCGGGTTGAAGCAGACAAAGCGCACGGCCTGCACGCCAGCCGCATCGACGTGCGCTCTCACCGTGGCCACGGCAATGCGTGCCGCGCGCTCCACCGGAAAACCGTACACGCCGGTGCTGATGGCAGGAAACGCGATGCTCTTCACCTCATGCTGCCGCGCAAGGTCGAGACAGCGGCGATAGCAGGAGGCCAGCAGTTCGTCTTCATGCTGCGCCCCTCCGTGCCAGACGGGGCCTACGGTATGGAAGATCCATTTCGACGGCAGCAGAAAGCCCGGCGTCGCCCTGGCATCGCCCGTCTCACAGCCGTGCAGTCTGCGGCACGCGTCCAGCAGCTGCGGCCCGGCAGCACGATGGATGGCCCCATCCACGCCACCGCCGCCAAGCAGCGAGTTGTTGGCCGCGTTCACGATGGCATCCACCGCAAGCTGGGTAATATCTGCACGCAATGCCGTGAGCTCTGCCATCAGCGTTTCCTCCGCATAGACGGAAGCATAGCAATTCTGCGCGGCGTGGTGCCTCTATGGCTCGGGCGCAGACGCCTGAGTTCCAGCTACGGCTGCTTATAAAACTCGCTGCGCTTGCGGCTGTAGAAGAAGTAAATCACCAGCCCGATCACCAGCCACACAAAGAAGCGCAGCCAGGTACTGATGGGCAGGCCCGCCATCAGTACCACGCAGAAGATAACGCTCAGCGCGGGGATGACCGGGCCGAACGGCACGCGGAAGCCCCGGCGGCGGTGCGGGTCGCGATAGCGCAGCACGATCACGCCGACAGACACCAGCGCAAACGCGAAGAGCGTTCCGATGTTGGAGAGCTCCGCCAGCAGGCCGATATCAAACAGGCCCGCAGGAACTGCCACCACAATGCCGGCGACCCAGGTGGCGACCACCGGCGTGCGGAAGCGCGGATGCACCTTGCTGAAGCAATCCGGCAGCAGACGGTCGCGCGACATGGCAAACCATACCCGCGCCTGCCCCAGCTGAAAGACCAGAATGGACGAGATCATGCCCACCAGCGCGCCCAGCAGCACCACCAGCCGCACCCAGTGCAGACGTGCGCCGCCCGGCCCGACCGAAAGCTTCTTCAGCGCGTTCACCACCGGCGCGGCATCGCCCACCATGGAGTTCCACGGCACAATGCCCGTCAGCACCACCGCCACGCCGACATACAGGATGGTGCAGATCACCAGCGTGGCCAGAATTCCAATGGGCACATCGCGCTGCGGATTCTTGCACTCTTCTGACGCGGTAGAGACGGAATCGAATCCGATGTAGGTGAAGAAGATGATGGAGCCGCCGGTCAGCACGCCGGGCCAGCCGTTGGGCGCGAAGGGGTGATAGTTGCCGGGATGGATGAAGCTGATGCCGAAGAAGACGAAGGCGAGGATGGCGACCATCTTCAGCAGCACCATCGCGTTGTTCACTTCAATGGATTCGCGGATACCGCGCACCAGCAGCACCGTCAGCAGCATCACGATGATGAAGGCGGGAATGTTGAATCCGAAGTGCCAGCCGGGCATGTAGATATCGCGTCCCTGCAGGTCCTGCAAGCCTTGCGGCAGATAGGCGGGCGAGATCCACGTCGGCTTAAAGTGCAGCCCGAGCCAGTCCATCAGATCCACCACGTGCGCGGCGAATCCGACGCTGACCGACATATTGCTGAATGCGTATTCCAGGATCAGATCCCAGCCGATGATCCATGCAATCAGCTCGCCCAGGGTGGCATACGCGTAGGTGTAGGCGGAGCCGGCGATGGGAATCATGGAGGCCAGCTCGGCATAGCAGAGGCCGGTCAGCGCGCAGACCAGCGCTACCAGAATCATGGAGAGCGCCAGCGCCGGCCCGGCACCGGGGCGTCCGGCCAGCGCGGAGTGGTGCAGTACAAAATCCAGCACCGGAGTGCGCAGCACGGAGGGAACGGTGCTGGGATCGCCTGCGATCGCGGTGCCGATCACGGTGAAGATGCCGGAGCCGATGACGGCGCCGATGCCCATCGCGGTCAGCGATACAGGACCAAGTGTTTTACGCAGCGCGTGCTCGGGGCGTTCAGAATCGCTGATAAGCTTGTTGATCGATTTGGTCGCGAAGATTTGCCTGCCCAGAGTACTTTCTCCCCATGCCGCGGAGCATAGCTGCAAATCAGCGTCCGCTACTGCCAGCCTTGAATCGTAAAACCAGTGCACTAAAAATGTATCAGCCCGGCGCGCTTCAGCTCCGGCCTTTGCCGCCCAGCCGCTCTACCACGGCGCGAATTCGGTCTGCCGCCCAGAGAATGTCGTCCTTCTCAATCACCAGCGGCGGCGCCAGACGGATGATGTTGGAGTGGGTCTCTTTGCAGAGAATTCCCTCCTGCTTCAAGGCTTCGCAGTATGGGCGCGCAGGCTCATTCAGCTCGATGGCGATCCACAGGCCAAGCCCGCGCACGGTATGAATCGCCGGGCTTTCAATCTTGCGCAGCTCTTCCAGGAAGAACGGGCCCAGTTCGGCTGACCGCTCTGAGAGCTTCTCTTCCACGATCACGCGCAGCGCCGCGCGGCCAATGGCGCAGGCCAGCGGATTGCCGCCGAAGGTGCTGCCGTGGTCGCCCGGCTGGAACAGCCCAAGCACCGCACGCGAAGCCAGCACGGCGGAGATGGGATAGAAGCCGCCGGAGAGCGCTTTGCCCACCATCACCACGTCCGGCCGGATGCCTTCATGCTGAAACGCAAACAGCTTGCCCGTGCGGCCAAGGCCGGACTGAATCTCATCCAGCATAAGCAGCACATTGTTGGCCTTGCAGAGGTCGGAGACCTGCTGCAGATAGCCGGCGGGCGGAATCAAAATGCCGGCTTCGCCCTGCACCGGCTCGACCAGAAAGGCGCAGGTGTTGGGTGTGATGGCGGCGCGCAGGGCGTCCGCATCGCCGAATGGAATGGTGCGGAAACCGGCGGGAAACGGGCCGAAATCGCGCTTGTACTGGTCGTCGGTGGAGAAGGCAACGATGGCGATGGTGCGGCCATGGAAATTATTCGAGCAGACGATGATCTCTGCCTTGTCCTGCGGGATGCCCTTCACCAGCGCGCCCCACTTGCGAGCCGCCTTCAGCGCCGTCTCCACCGCCTCAGCGCCGGAGTTCATCGGCAGCGCCATCTCAAAGCCGGTGATGCGGTGCAGGTCCTCATAAAACAGCGGGAGTTGCACATTGCGGAAGGCGCGCGAGGTGAGCGTCAGCGTGCGGGCCTGCTCGATCATGGCGTCCAGAATGGCCGGGTGGCAGTGTCCCTGGTTCAGCGCGGAGTAGGCGGAAAGGCAGTCCATGTAGCGTTTGCCTTCCGTGTCATACACCCAGATTCCCTGGGCGCGCTCAATCACTACATCCAGCGGATGGTAGTTATGGGCACCATACTCCTGCTCTAACTCGATGTAATCCGCAGTCAGCAATTTCCCCTCACACTTTTTACTTTGATATCAAGTGTACCGTGGCGTGCGTGCCCTTGGCATCCGCGCGGCTGTAATTGCGAGAGCATATGCATTATGATGGAGAGTAATGATCCTCCTGAACTCCACCATCGCGGTCTTCGCCGTGCAGGCATCCGCCGTGGGCGCGGCGTGGGTATTGCGCCGCCGCGAGGATGCGCTGAAGCGCCAGCTTCCCTTCATCGTCAGCCTGGCGGTGGGTGTCCTGCTGGCCACCGCGCTCTTTCACCTGCTGCCGGAAGCCGTCGCCACCCTGGGCAACGGACGCCTTACCTGGGCGCTGGTGGGCGGCACCATGCTCCTGCTCTTTGCGCTGGAACGCATCTTTTTCGCGCTCACCGGCAACTATGCTGAGCCGGAGATTGAGCCCAGCCACTCCCACGCGCATCATCATCACGGCAACGGGCACAGCACCCGCCCTATGAGCCTGGTGCTGGCCAGTATGCTGCACAGTTTTGTGGATGGAGCTGCCGTCGGGGTCGCCTTCCTGGCCGGCAACCGCATCGGCTGGATCACCGCCATCGCCATTGCGCTGCATGAGATTCCCCACCGCATGGGCGATTTCGCCGTGCTGGTGCATCTGCGGCTGGCACCGAACCGCGCCCTTCGCCTGGCCGCACTGGCGGGAGTGCCGTCGTTCCTGGGCCTGGCCGCTGTACTCTACGCCGGTACCGTGCGCACGCACAATATCGCGCTGCTGCTGCCGGTCAGCGCAGGCAGCTTCCTCTACATCGCTACGGTCAATCTGTTGCCGGAGTTGCAGGAAGAGTGCCGCTGGTCACGCGTCGCGCTGCAGATTCTGTGCCTGGCCGCAGGTATTTTTCTGGTCTTGCTCGCCGGCGGATTCGCGCAGAGCTAAGCCGCCTGCACCCTGGGGAAGGTCTGAACAAGTGATCCGCATTCCCTCAGTGGCTAAAGCCACATGGATGAGATTCGACTTGCGGCGGGACTGAAGTCCCGCCCTTTCAAGACAACGGATTTTTCAGCAGCTTCTGAAGTCCTGTCCTTTCAAAACTGAGACTTATTCAGGGCTTCCCTAGGCTTTCCGGCTGCAGGCCGCGCATGTGCCATACACAAAAAACTCGTGCCCGCTGTACTTGAAGCCGCGCGGCAGCTTCGGCTTCTCCGGCATCTCGCAGCCGGCCAGTTCATGCGTCGCCCCGCAGACCATGCACTGGAAGTGATGGTGATGCTCCTTGCCCGCCACCTCATAGCGCGTGGATGCGCCGGGAATCTGCACCGGGGTCAGCCAGTTGGTCTCAAGCAGCGCCGCAATATTGCGGTAGATGGTGGCAATGCTGACGCCATCCACCTGCTTCTGCGCCAGCAGCAGCGCTTCTTCCGGCGAGAGCGGACGGTCGGCCTGCTTGAACGCCTGCCGGATGGCGTGCTTCTGGCGGGTGTTGCGGGTCTGAATGGTCACGGTGGCGGCTCCTTCTCCGAGGTGATTGTATCCCGCCGCCGCACTGCGCAAGTTTGCCCATATAATCTCCAACGGGAGCGAACTCCCCTTCCACAGCGCAAGGAGATGCATTGGCCAACATTTACGACGTTGCGCGCCGCGCCGGTGTATCCGTAGCCACGGTCTCTGCGGTAGTGAACAAGAGCTCTTACGTCAGCCCGCCGCTGGAAACGAGGGTGCAGCAGGCCATCCGCGAGTTGAACTACACGCCGAACCTTCTGGCTCGCAGCATGGCGCAGCAGAAGACGCTGACGCTGGGCGTACTGATTCCTGACATCGCCAATCCGTTCTATACCGAGATCGTCCGCGGCATTGAAGACCGCGCCACGAAGAGCGGATACACCATCCTGCTGGGCAGTTCAGATAACCAGCTGCCGAAGGAGGAGCTCTACCTGCGCCTGTTTCTCTCCAAGCGCGTGGACGGCATTCTGATGGTGAAGGCGCCGGGCGGCCTGAGCCCCGACCTGCTGGTGACGCTGCGCAGTGGTGCGCCACCGCTGGTGCTGCTGGGCCGCGAATTTCCCGCGCTGCGTGCAGACACCGTCGTCGCCGACGATTTTGGCGGTGGATTCATCGCCACCCGGCATCTGCTCAGCCTGGGCCACCGCCGCATCGGTCTGGTCCGCGGCATGAGCGGAACCAGCACGACCGACGGCCGTTTAGCCGGATACCGGGATGCACTGCGCCGTGCCCGCATTGCCCAGAACGCTGCGCTGGTGGTGGAAGGCGACTACAGAATTGACTCCGGCTATGCCGCCGGCATGCAACTGCTGGCGCAGAAGCCCACGGCCGTGGTGGTGACGAACTACATGATGACGATTGGATTTCTGAAAGCGGCCAACGAACTCGGGCTGAAGTGCCCTGCCGACATCTCCATCGTCAGCTACGACGACTTTGTATGGAACGATGTCTTCCCGCCGCGCCTGACCTCCGTCGTGCAGCCGAAGTACAGCATGGGCCATACCAGCGCCGATCTGCTGCTGGCGCGCATGGCGGGCAAGCACAAGCGGCCGAAGTCTGTCGTACTGGCGAACGACCTGAAGGAGCGCAGCTCCACCGCACCGCTATGCAAACCGCCGGTGCTGCACCAATAGATCCGGCGGCTCGGTATATCGATACCGGATTAGCGGCTGGCGCTCCGCGCTTCTTCGACTGACCACAGCCATGCCGCGCCGCGCACACCGCTGGAGTCACCGTGCTGCGCCTGACGCACCGGGGTAAAGCAACTGCGCCCGAAGACATACTTGGGCAGCAGTGCAGGCACGCTGGTGTAGAGACGCTGCAACCGTGAGAGTCCGCCGCCCAGGACAATAACGTCAGGGTCGAGAATATCGATCAGCATTGCCAGTGACCGCGCCACGCGATCTTCCAGCCGCTCCACTGCGGCCACGGCCTCGGCTTCGCCGCGGGCACAGGCAGCTACAATCTCTTCGCCGGTTGCAGCCTTGCCGGTGCGGTGCTCATAATCCCGCGCAAAGCCGGTACCGGAGATCCACGATTCAATGCAGCCGCGCGCGCCACAGTAACATTCCGGCCCGGGCCATTCGTCCTGGTGCATCCAGGGCAGCGGCGCATGGCCCCACTCGCCCGCAATCCCGTTCGGCCCCGCATGGGTACGGCCGCCGATGGCCACGCCACCGCCGCATCCTGTCCCCATGATCACGCCGAAGACGACGTTTGCACCGGCCGCCGCGCCGTCTGACGCTTCTGACAACGCAAAGCAGTTAGCGTCGTTGGCGCAGCGCACTGTGCGGCCCATGGCGGCGGAAAAATCCTTGTCCAGCGGGCGGCCATTCAGCCAGAGCGAGTTGGAATTCTTTACCAGCCCTGTCTCACGCGCGATGGTGCCGGGAATTCCCACCCCGACGGTCGCGCGCGCCTCCAGCTCCTGCTCCAGCCTGGAGATCAGGCCGGCTACAGCAGCGATAGTGCCGTCGTAATCGCCTCGCGGAGTGGGCACGCGGTAACGCAGCAGTTCTTCACCAGCCGCAGTAATGGCCAGCGCTTCGATCTTGGTACCGCCCAGATCGACTCCAATTCGCAATCCAGTGTTTTTCATCGTCTTTATGAATGTAGCAGTTGCGGCAGCACAGCCTCTGCAGTGGTCCGGCCAGAGGCGAGCGCGCCCTGGATGGAGGCGGTGGCGCAGTAGTCCCCCGCCAGAAAGATGCCGGGCCCAATCGAGCGTGGCCGCGGCGCCGGGTCCACGTACATCTGCTGCGGCAACGCTTCTTCAATGAAGTAGGCTCCCAGCAGCCGCCAGTGCGCCACCGTGTCCGCGCCGAACCAGTGGCCCAGGTGCTCCTGCACATCATCTTCCAGGCGTATGCGGTGCGACTCCGCCAGCGGCGCTTCGCCGACTACGCTGGCCGAGATCAGGTGCGCCCCCGGCGGTGCGTACGACGGCGCAATATTGGACACGATGCAGGCATTGTTCACCGGCCCCGCGCTGCGGCCTTCGCCGTTCAGCCACAGCGTCTTTTCCGTCGATGGGGCACGCTCCGCCGCATAGTAAAAGGTCGTTGTCCGGTTCCAGCGCGCGGCGGGACTGCTGTCTTCCACCGCCAGCCGTCCGGTAGACGCGGCCACGATCTGGCGCGCGGCCGACGCCGCCGTGGCAATTACCAGCGCGCGCCCCTCCACCGCATCCCCGTTGGCCAGAACCACGCGAATGCCCGCCTGCCGCCCATCCACTTTCAGGGTCTCGTAGTGCAACGCGGCGGTGTTCAGAAGCAGCGCGCCCGGCGGCAGGCTCTGCGCCAGTTGCTCCGGGATAGCCTGCATTCCTTCCTTCGGCAGCACCGACTCGCCTTCAGAGAACATGCGAAAGAGAAATTCAAACCAACGGCTGGAGGTAGCCAGCTCGCTCTCCAGAAACACGCCGCCGAAGAAGGGCCGGAAGAAGCGCTCAATCGCCCGGCTGCTGAAGCCAAGTTCGCGCAGGTGGCTCAGCGTGTCAGACTCCGGACGCCGCAGCAGCTCCAGCGGACTGCCCATACCCACGCGGCCACGCAGCCGCGCAATCCGCAGCTTATCGCGCAGCGGCAGCAGCGAATCAAACAGCGTGGCAAAGGAGCGGGAGGGCACGCGCCAGGGATCGGTCACGGTGTGAAAGCGGCCGCCGTGCCACACCGCGGCCCCCGGCGCAAAACTCTCCACATGCAGCGCATCAATCTCAATCTGCGCCTGCACCTCGGGATAGGCGGTGAGCAGGATCTGGAAGCCGCGGTCCAGGCGAAAGCCGTCTTCCACATCGGTACGCACCCGGCCACCGACGCTGTCTGACGCCTCAATCAGCTGCACGCTCACGTTCTGCGCCAGAAGATGCCGGGCACAGCTCAGCCCGGTCAGTCCAGCTCCCACGATAACGACGTCTGCCATTGTGCCTTATCTCTGGAGCGAAATCTCGCCGCAAGCGCAAGTATAGCGGAGGCGGAAGCACCGCCGGACGGGGTATTCTATGTGCAAATCGTACCGGAGGTGCATCATGCCACGAATCCAGCGTCTCGCCCGCAACCAGGTTTCCGCAACGTCCGGCGAGATCTACGACCGCTACGTCCGCGAGCGCGGCAACGTGCCCAACTTCTTCCGCACCATGGCCAACCGCCCCGCGATCTTCGAGACGATGATCGCGCACTTTGAAGCCATCCTCACCACCGGCACGCTGAGCACCAAGCTGAAAGAGCTGGTCATCGTGCGCACATCGCAGCTCAACCAATGCGAGTACTGCCTGGATTCACACACGAAACTCGCCCGCAAGCTGGGCTGGAGCGCGGACCAGATCACCGCACTGAATGACGCCGCGGAGAGCGAACTCTTCACGCCCGCCGAGAAGGCCGCTATCCACCTGGCCGAGAAGATGACGCTTGATTCCAACCACTACAGCGACGCCGAATTCGCCACGCTGCGCAGCTTCTACGCGGAAGGCGAGATCATCGAGCTGATGACGGCAATCGGCATCTTTAACTACTTCAACCGCTTCAACAATGTGCTGAAGATGGAGCCCACCAGGCCGCTCAGCGCGGAAGAGATGGCCACGGGCGGCTTCGCGGTGAAAGCCTAGGGATAGAGCAGCACGGCAATGCTGAACGCGGTGAAGCTCTTCCCTGCGCCGGCACATGCGCCCACGGCGGCAGAGTGCATCCGCCGGTCCTTCAGCTTCGCCTTCAACTGCTCCGGCAGCAGGCTCAGGTCGCTGGTGGTGTAGCGCATCACGAAGTACGGCCTGCGCTCGCCGGCATAGCCGGTATCCATGGTGCAGGTCTTGCGCGCGTCCTCAGTGCCCGCAACCTCAGTCATGCCCGACGCTCGCAGCAACTCCTCCACCTTCTGCTCCTGCCCATTCAGACCGACCTCGGCTACCGACGCAGAGAAATCCTCCACGGCAAACAACTGCCCGCCGCGCTGCACTACGGCGATGCCGATGGCGTTCTCATGCGGCTCCAGCAGATTGTGCCTGTGCCCTTCTGAATGCATCCAGGCCGCGTGCAGAATCTGCGGGGTGGGCGCCTCCGCCACATTCTCCGCCACCAGGCTGAAGCGCGCGCCCGCGTCTGCCGCGCGGCTCTGCAGATCCGCCTCGCCGGGAAACTGGTGCGAGATGGCGCTCTCCTGCGCCATGCGCTCCGCATGAATGCGTGCGGCAGCGGCCAGATGCGCATCCCACAGCAGTGGCTGCGCCCCCACGCGTGCCCGCTCCTGATTCGCCATGGCCATCAGGTACTGTTCCGCCACGGTGGGCGGATGCCCGGCGGCCCGCGCCGCAGCAGCAACCAGCAGCAGTACAACGGGCAGCAGCCGGCACATCGTGGGAAAGGTGATTTTCATGATGGATTAAACCCGGTGGAAGCGGAAAGATGTGCGGAGTTCCCTGCGCTGTGCCGAAACCATGTTCATCCGGTGAAGGGCGGCAGTTCGCTGCGGTATTTCAGCAGGATGCCCAGCAGCTTGCGCGCCTGCCAGTAGCGTGGCGCGTAGCGCCGGGGCTGCGACAGCGTGCGGAAGAGCCAGCCAAGCCAGAACCTGTCTGCCCAGACGGGGATGTACACCTGATCGCCGCTCAGGAAGGCAATCGCTGCACCAATGCAGTGAATCGCCGGTTTATAGCTGAGCGTGCGGCGCAGGTAAAGCCCCAGCCGCTCCTGGTTGCCGCCGCCCAGCGTCACCACAATGTGCTGGGGCCTCTGCGCTTCAATCAACGCCAGCAGCGCAGGGTCGGACAGCGATCCTTTGGGATACATGGGTGCGTTGTAAACCGATTCCCTGCGCACCCGGATGCCCTGATCGCGCAGCCATTTCAGGTTCAGCTCCGCGCTCTGCTCCCCGGCCATCACCCAGAAGCAGTTGCCGTAGGCGCGCGCATCCTCCCGCTCCAGCAGAACGCGCAGGTACTCCAGCCCGGAGAGGCGATGGATCTTCGGCTTGCCGATGCGGTTCCAGATCATCACCATGAAGGCGCTGTCCGGAATCACCAGGTCAGCTGCCAGCAGGGCTTCGCGGTAGGCGGCATTGGTCTGCAGCTCAATCAGCGCGGGGGCCGCGGGCACCACCAGCAGTCCGCCGGAGCTCATTCTGTCTACCGCCTGCTGCGCGGTCCCGGTAAAGTACTGCACGCCGAGTATCCGGCAGAGCGATGCATCGCGCGCGCCCGGGCTGCGCTCCATCACCAGCTCCGGGCCGGGTGTACTGCGGGAAAGATTCTGGGGATCGGACATGCTCTCTCTTAGGATGCATCCTGTTGGGGGAGATTTGGCTTCAGCGGGAAATCGTCTTTCCGGGCGCGAATCAAGTACAGTGTTTGCAAGGCAATGAGTTCAACCGACTATAAAAACAGTACAACAACCGGGGCCGAACTTACACCCGCGGGCCGCACTTCGGTAATGCGCCGCCGCATCCGCCCCGGTCTGGCCGCAGTGGGCGCGCTGCTTCTGCTGCTCTTCCTCGTCTGCGCTCTCTTTGCGCCGTGGCTGGCGCCGCACGATCCTGCGCAGCTCGACCTCAATGCCCGCCTGCTGCCGCCATCGCACAGTCATTATTTCGGCACCGATGAGCTGGGCCGCGACATCCTCTCGCGCACCATCTACGGCGCGCGCATCTCGCTGACCGTCGCCGTCAGCGTGGTCGCCATCTCGCTTTCGCTGGGGCTGCTTACCGGCGCGCTGGCCGGATTCTACGGTGGCTGGCTGGATGCCGTGGTGAACCTCTATGTGATGAACGCTTTCCTTGCGCTGCCCGGCATTCTGCTGGCCATCGCCTTTGTCGCCTTCCTTGGCCCGGGCCTGTGGAACCTGATCTTCGCACTCTCCATCGGCGGCTGGGTAGGCTACGCGCGCCTGGTGCGCGCCCAGGTGATGGCGGTGAAGGAGCGCGAGTTTGTGGAGGCTGCGCGTGCGCTGGGTGCGGGCAATCTGCGCATCCTGCTGCGCCACATCCTGCCCAACATCATCCAGCCGATTATTGTGCAGGCCGCCATCGGCATGGCCGGGGCCGTGCTGGCTGAGGCGACGCTAAGCTTCCTCGGCCTGGGCATACCGCCGCCCGCTGCGAGCTGGGGCAGCATGATGAACGACGCACGCTCGCACCTGTTTGAGTCGCCGCACATGGTGACCTTCCCCGCCATGGCCGTCATGCTCTGTGTGCTATCGTTCAACTTCATCGGCGATGCGCTGCGCGACCGCATGGACCCGCGCACACGTCTTTCGGCAGGGATCTAAATGCGAATTGGCGTTATCTCAGACACCCACGGTCTGCTCCGCCCGGAGGCACTGGACGCACTGCGCGGTCTGGATCACATTCTGCACGCGGGCGATGTGGGCGACATCGCGATCCTCGATGCCCTGCGCGCCCTCGCCCCCGTGACCGCCATCCGCGGCAATGTGGACACCTTCGGCCCCTGCGCCGAGCTGCCGCCGACGGAAGCCGTGGAGCTGGACGGAAAATTCTTCTACCTGATCCACAGCATCTTTGATCTTGACCTGAAGCCGGAGATCGCCGGCATCGCCTGCGTGGTCAGCGGCCACTCGCACAAGCCGGGCATCAGCGAGGAGCGCGGCGTGCTCTATCTGAATCCGGGCAGCGCCGGCCCGCGCCGTTTCTCGCTGCCAGTATCGCTGGCTTACGTCACGGTGGAAGATGGTGCGCTGCGCGCCGAGCTGCGGCAGCTACTTTGACGTCGCGGCAATGCGCACCGTGCCGAAGATGACATCCAGCGCGTGTTGCGCATCCTCGCGCTCATACTCATTCATCTGCCGCACATTGTCTGCCGCGCCGAAGCCTGCGGTTGTGAGCGCCAGATCGAAGACGTAGCAGCGATTATTCGCAAAGGTGCTGTAGAGCCGCTCGTACATCTGGTGCGACATGGCGGCGTCGCCGCCCTCTGCCGCCGCGAACTTTCGTCCGTTGATGGTTACCGCCGGGCGCACCGCAGCGTCGCCATACATGGTGATAGCCGCCGCACAGGCTGCCGCATTCGCTGCCGGCGCAATCGCGTAGTTGAACGAAAGCCCCGCAAAATCCGTTCCCGGATACGCCGCCGGGCTTACATCCAGCACCACCGCCGCGCGCGTCGGCTGAATCGCAGGCCGCAGGTAGTGCACGTCCTTCGCTGCATCCAGTGGCCGCCACGCAGCGGAGTAATCAAAGCTCACGCCCGTCTCCGCATCCACATAACGGTGCAGGCGCTCCTGCGCAGCAGCACCGAACGCCGTCATCAGCCCGAGCATCGCAATCAACATGGTTCTCATGGCAACGCCTCTCACGCTCTCATGCGCGGATTGGCAAAGGTGTATGCCACATCCGTCAGCAGATTTACACCCACATACGTCAGTCCCACGGCCAGAATGCAACCCTGCACCAGAGCGTAATCGCGATTCGAGATGGCTGACAGCGTGAGCCGCCCGATGCCCGGCCAGCTGAAGATCGTCTCCGTCACAAACGCTCCGGCCAGCAGCGAGCCGAACTGCAGGCCCACCACCGTCAATACCGGCACCAGCGCGTTGCGCAGGGCATGGCGGTAGACCACACGCCGCTCGCTCAGCCCCTTGGCGCGCGCCGTGCGGATGTAGTCCTGGCTCAGCTCTTCCAGCATGGACGTCCTCACCATACGCGTCAGGATCGCCGCCAGCCCCAGCCCCATGGTGAGCGCGGGCAGCACCAGGTGGCGGAAGAAATCCCATCCTGTTCCCGCGCCGCTCACCGGCAGCCAGCCCAGCCGGATGGAAAAGATCAGAATCAGAATCGGCCCCAGCGCGAAATTGGGAAACGAGAGCCCAACCAGGCTCACCACGCCCAGCGTCTGGTCTTGCCAGCGGCTGCGGTGCAGTGCGGAAGCCACGCCCGCAGGCACAGCCATGGCAATCCCGAGGAGCAGCGCCGCCAGGGTGAGCGCCAGGGTGTAGGGATAGCGCTGCAGCAGCAGGTGCAGCACAGAATCATTCAGCCGCAGCGAGTGGCCCAGGTTGGCATGCAGAACGCCGCGCCAGTAATGCATGTACTGCACGCGAATGGGCAGGTCCAGCTCCAGGCTGTGGCGAAAAGCGGAGATGTCTCCCGCGGAAGCGCCTTCGCCCAGCATCATCACCACCGGATCTCCCGGCACCAGATGAATCAGCAGGAATACAACGGACACCACCAGCCACAACACCGGCAGGGTGAGCAGAACGCGGCGCAGAATTCGCTTCATGAGCCACCGCCCGGTTTGTGCAGCGCAACCGGCGACTCTTCCACGCGGATACGCTGGATGCGGTGCCCTTCCATCACTTCCACGGTGAACAGCCGGCCGCCGTAGCGCACCGTCTCACCCGCCTGCGGAATATGCCCCAACTGTGCCAGCATGAAGCCCGCCAGCGTCTCCACGCCCGCCTCGCGCGGGAACTTCCAGCGCATCTGCACCACCAGGTCGCGCAGGGTCACGCTGCCTTCCAGCACCACCGCGCCTGTGCCGGTGGCGAGAATGGGCTTACGCGCGACGTCAAATTCGTCATCCATCTCGCCCACGATCTGCTCCAGCGCATCCTCTGCCGTCACCAGGCCGGTGATCGAGCCGAACTCATCCACGACGATGGCAATCTGGCGGCGACGCTCCTGAAACTCCTGCAGCAGATCGACCACCAGCTTGGTCTCCGGCACCATCATCACATCGCGCACCAGCTGGCGCAGGCGCAGATCAACGAACGGACTCTCCGCGCGCCGCGTGGGATCGGACCCCGCATACACTGACACGCGAAAGTGCATCAGCCGGGAGATGTCCTTGGAGTTCACCACGCCGATGATCTGGTCAGGCTGCGGATCGTACACCGGCACGCGGGAGTGCTGCTCCTCGATCACGCGCGCGCTGGCCTCTTCCAGCGGCATGTCAGCCGGCAGGGAGAATATGCGGTCGCGCGGCGTCATCACCTCGCGCACGGTGACGTGGTTCAGCTCAATCGCGCGATGAATGATCTCTTCCTGAAACGCAGGCAGCAGCCCCATGCGGCGCGTCGCCGTGGCGATCAGCTTCAGCTCTTCCGGCGAATGCACGTTGCCCTCGCCGCGCAGGGGTGCATGAAAAACCCGCAGCACCACGCTGGCGGATGCATTCATAAATCGCACCGCAGGCCGGGTGATGCGGATGAAGATGTCCATCGGCCCGGAGACCGCCAGCGCAATCCGCTCGGCGCGCTGCAGTGCCAGCGATTTGGGAACCAGTTCGCCCAGCAGCACATCAAAATAGGTGATGACGCAGAAGGCAACCGTGACCGCCACCATGTGCGATGCGATGGCGATGTGCAGCGGGAGCACACCGTGGAACCAGGGCAGCGCGTGCATCATGTTCTGCACGATATCCGCCACCACGGGTTCGCCGATCCAGCCGAGACCAAGGCTGGCCAGGGTGACGCCGAACTGCACGGCAGGCAGAAACTCTTCAATGTTGTGTTTGAGCGCCAGCGCGGTGCGCGCGCCCGGCCGTCCCTTGGCCAGCAGGTGCTCCATGCGCGTCTCGCGCACGCTGACCAGCGCAAACTCAGCCGCAACAAAGAAGCTGTTGGCCAGGATGAAGACAGCCACCGTGATGGCGCGGAAGAGAATCCACTCGAGCATGGCTGAGTTCGAGTTTAGCATTGGCCGATTGATCCGACCGCGCAATCGCTCCGCTTAGCTCAATGCAACGCGCAGCGGCCTTTACCGCTCTTCGCGCTTCTTGATCTCGTGCTTCTTATGCTCATGGTTGGCCAGCAAGCCGCCGCCGGCGCCCACCGCGCCACCTACCAGCGCGCCTTTGGGACCGCCGGCGACTGCGCCAATCACGGCACCGCCGGCAGCGCCCCCGCCCACAAACTTCGCCTTGGTATGGTGACGCGCGTCATGCGCATGCTGCTCGCGGACGGCGCGATCGTGTCGCTCCTGGGCCGTCTCCTGCGCCAGCAGCGGGGTCACCATCATGCCGCCCAGCAATATCGTTGCCGCCGCCTTATACATTCGATTGATCATGATCCGCCCTCTTTGCATCCTCGGGGTTAGATGCGCAATTTCGCAGACACGGCGAGCGCGGTGGAAAGCTCTTTTGATGACATAGCGATAAACTTTTCTGCATGGCACATATTCCCGGAGAGCAAATTCGCCTGCTCGTCTTCGACCTGGATGGAACGCTGGTCGATTCACAAAAAGATCTCGCCCAATCCATTAATGCGATGCTGGTGCACTTCGGCCGCAAGGAGCAGCCGGAGAAGGTCATCGCCGGCTACATCGGCAATGGAGCGCAGATGCTGGTCCGCCGCGCGCTGGGCGATCCTTCCGGCGACCGGCACGACGATGCCTTCGTGGCCGAGGCGCTGGAGTTCTTCCTGACCTACTACCGCGCGCACAAGCTGGATTACACCTACGTCTACGACGGCGTACTGGAGGCCATGGCGGCCATCCGCGCAGCCCGCCCGGACATCAAGATGGCGGTGCTCACCAACAAACCGGTGCGGCCTTCGCGCGATATCTGCGCGCACTTCGGGATTGACAGCTACTGCTTCCAGAACTACGGGGGCAACAGCTTCCACACCAAGAAGCCCGATCCGCTGGGCCTGCAGACGCTGATGGCAGAGGCCGGCGTGGCCGCGCAGGAGACGGTCATGATCGGCGACTCGGATGTGGACGTGCTCACCGCGAAGAATGCAGGCGCCTGGTCCATCGGCTGCTCCTTCGGCCTGGCGCCGCACACTCTGGCCGCTGCCGAGCCTGACGTCATGGTGGATTCTCCGCGCGAATGGCCCGCAGCGCTCGGGCTCTTGTAGACTTCGGACATGCCGGAATCCCTCCCCAGCCAGCGGCGTCTGCCGCGGATTCTCCGTCCGCAAACCAGGGTCGGCAAGGTCGCGCTCTGGAGCGGTCTGCTCGCGGCAGTCTTTCTTTCTCTCCATGCCAGCTTCGATGGCCATCGCGACACGCCGCTGCACGCCGTAGCCAGCTTATCCATCCAGGTCTTCCTGGTCTGCGCCATCTGGCTGCTCATCCGCCGCTTCCGTCGCATCGTCATCCTGTGGAAGCTGCGCAACCGGCTCGCCGTAGCCTACGTTCTCATCGGCGTGTTCCCGGTGGTGCTGCTGCTCCTGATGGGCAGCATTGGCGGCTATATGTTTGCCGGGCAGTTTGCCACCTACATCGCGCTCTCTGACCTGCAGGCCCGGGTGCAGCAGTTGCAGGGAGCGAACGACGCAGCCGCCGCCCAGTGCAAAATGTTGTACCGCGCAGGCACGCTGAGCGCCGTCACCGCCGCCGCGCCCATCGCCGACGCCTTCAAGGATTTTCCGCAGGGCGAGATCACGGTGCGGCAAAACACAACCGGCTTTGGGCTGGACGCGCAGGGCAGGCCGCTGCCGCTGTCACCCGGTCCGCTGCCCGCGGGCATCGCCCCGGACTTTCACGGCATCGTGCTCGATCAGGACACGCTGCACCTGCGCGTGGTCAAGCGTTACGCTGACACCGGCCTGACCATCGTCGCCAGCGTTCCGCTCACGCAGCAGCTGCTGCTGCCGACCGCCGCGCGGCTGGGAGAGATCACGGTGATTCCCCCGTTCCGCAGCGGTGGGCTTGAATTGCCTCCGTCTCCAGACAATCCTGCCGCCCGGGTCAGCATTGCAGCGGGCAAAGTGCCGCCGCCCACCAACTTCTTTGACCGCTCCTTCCGCTTCTACACCGTCTTTCCGGTGGTGCACTGGCATACCGGAAAATCGTCGAACGGAGGCATCGGAGTTCTGACGCGGCCATCACTGCTTTACAACATTCTCTTCGCCACCCTGGGCAACCGCGCCTGGCTCATTCGCAATGTGCTGCTCGGTCTCGCCATTTTCTTCGGCATCATTGAGTTGGTCGCGCTCTTCATCGCGCTGCTGCTCTCTCGCCGCATCACCGGCTCTGTGAGCAAGCTCTATACCGCCACACAGTTCGTCAATCGCGGCGACCTGACCCACACCATCAAAGTTCGCCACCGCGACCAGATGGCCACGCTGGAAGAGTCTTTCAACTCCATGACCGCGTCGCTGGTGGACCTGCTGGCCGAGCAAAAGGAAAAGCAGCGCCTCGAAAGCGAGCTGACCATCGCCCGCGAGGTGCAGGATCTGCTCTTTCCCCATGACTTCTCCGGCGTGCCGTCGCTTGAGGTCTACGGCCTCTGCCGCCCGGCACGCTCCGTCAGCGGTGATTACTACGACTTCATCCCGCTGGGCGCGGACCGGCTGGCGCTGCTCATCGGCGACATCAGCGGCAAGGGCATCTCTGCCGCGCTGCTGATGGCCACACTGCACGCCTTCGTGCGCGCCTATGCGCTGGAGCCGGAGGTGCTGCCGCCGCAGACCGGCGACGGCTCCGGCATGTACTACCGCGGCGGCGCTGCGCTCCGCCCCTGCACCCTGATGACCACGCTGAACTACCAGCTCTTCCGCTGCACCCCACCGGAAAAGTACGCCACCATGTTCCTGGGCTGCTATGACGCAGCCACGCGCGAACTGACGTATTGCAATGCCGGCCACCTGCCGCCCATCGTCCTGCATCAGAATGGAACCCTCTCGCGCCTCACCGCCTGCGGCACCGTCGCCGGCCTGTTTGACGACTCCACCTACACCGAAGCCACCATCCGGCTGGAGCCCGGCGATCTTTTGCTCGCCTTCAGCGACGGCGTGACCGAACCGGAGCGGGACAACGTGGAATTCGGCGAGGCGCGCCTGCTGGAACTGCTGCGGCTGCACCGCGACCAGCCGCTGGCGAGCATTGGCACGGCCATCACCGATGCCATCGAAGCATGGATAGGCAGCGCCGAGCTGCCCGATGATCTGACCGTCATCCTGGCGCGCCCGGTCTAAACGCCATCGTCATCCTGTAAACTGCGGGCATGAGCGCGCCTCCCCCCGCACCGCGCACCACCTGCTGCATCGTCGGCGGAGGCCCCGCCGGCATGATGCTCGGACTCCTGCTCGCGCGCGCCGGGGTTCACGTCACCGTGCTGGAGAAGCATCAGGATTTCTTCCGCGACTTCCGCGGCGACACCATCCACCCGGGCACGCTGGAACTGCTGCACGAGCTTGGCCTGCTCCATGAATTTCTGCAGCTGCCGCACCAGCAGGTCGAGCGCCTGAGCGGCATCCTCGGCGGGCGGCAGTTCGCCATGGCTGACTTTACCCACCTCCCCACGCACGCGAAGTTCATCGCCCTGATGCCGCAGTGGGATTTTCTGAACTTCATCGCGCGCCAGGCGTGGAAGTATCCCGGCTTTGACCTGCGCATGCAGCACAATGTGACCGGCCTGATCGAAGAAGATGGCCGCGTCACCGGCGTACGCGCATCTACGCCCACCGGCCCGGTCGAACTGCGCGCCGACCTCGTCGTGGGCTGCGATGGCCGCCACGCCGTCACCGTGCCCGCCGCGCACCTGCATGTCATCGAACGCGGCGTGCCCATTGACGTGCTCTGGCTGCGCATCAGCCGCCGCCCCGGCGATCCGGAGAATGCGCTCGGCTACTTCAACTACGGCCAGGGCCTTATCCTCATCAACCGCGGCGACTACTTCCAGTGCGGCTACCTCATCCGCAAGGATTCCTTCGCCGCTGTCATTCAGCCTGCCGGGCTGGATGCTTTCCGCGCCGGCATCGCGCGCCTTGTGCCCGTGCTGGCCGACCGCGTTGCGGAGATCGCCAGTTGGGATCAGGTCAAGCTGCTCACCGTGCAGATCAATCATCTGGAGCGCTGGCACGCGCCCGGACTGCTCTGCATCGGCGACGCGGCGCACGCCATGTCGCCCGTGGGCGGCGTGGGCATCAACCTCGCCATTCAGGATGCAGTGGCCGCCGCGCGCATCCTGGCACCGGTTCTTCTTGATCTGTCATCCCGAGCGAAGCGCGCCAGCGCGCAGCCGAGGGACCTGTTTCTGTCTTCTTCTGACGAGACGGCGCTCGCTCACGCATGCGCCGCCGTCCAGCAGCGCCGCGAATTCCCCACCCGCGTCACCCAGACCGTGCAGGCCGCCGTCCACCACTTCCTCGGCGGCTATCTGGGCCACGACGAACCGCTCACGCCGCCGCTGGCGCTGCGCATCCTGACGAAGATTCCGGGATTTCAGCGCCTCACGGCAAGACTCGTCGGGCTGGGCGCACGGCCGGAGTATTGGAAGCGCTAGCTACAGACGAGTAGCTACCCAATCGCCTAAGCCAAGTTTGACCACGCGCCGCGCAATGTCACTTCCAGTCCACAGTGAAATAGACTGCTTCTCAGGCAAAGCCAACTCTACCTTGGGAGAATGCACGGCAAATATCATTCGATCGTAGTGATCTCGCCGTGCATTAAACCGAGATATGTAGTCGTCAAGAACAGCCTGAGTTGCGGTGCTTTTAACTTGTACAAATGCGATTTCATCTGAAGAGGCATTTTCCACCTCCACGTCAATTCCTTCAGTCACACCGCCCAATTTTGCAATACGAGCCCAACCTGTGCGGGCGAGGATTAGATCCACCAATAATTCAAAATCTTTAGGCCGGAGCCGCGCGATAAGTTTTGCGACTGCATCTTCGTAGGCTTGTCGCGCAGCCATCGCAATCCGTGCATCCTCATCTTCTTCGTCTCGAATAATACGAAGAATCTCTTGTCTGCCTCCAGGCTCACAAACGGTGGCTTGATAGCCAGCAACGGCAGTGACGATGCCTGGAAGCTCACTTGCCACGAGCTGTCTCCTGCCGTTGATTGAGTAGTTGCTCCAAGAAGATTCACAAGTAAGCCAGAAATGTCCCTTGTCACCCGTTTCGCCTTGAGGGTTTGTTTCAATTCCATCACAAACGGTACACCACCATAAATAACCGTCTTGAATGGTTACCCATACGTGTTGACTCGGGCTAACCAGTAAAGTTTGTAGGGCATTGAAATCTTGAGTTGCCCCTCTTTTCGCTCCAAATATGGTCCGAATCTGTTGTTCGATTGCATTTAGATCGCCTGCGAGAAGAAGGTCTTTCGGAATACTTCGCCAACCAGCATGTAGCTGCCCATTCTCTTTAGCGGCTTTCCACCACTGCCCGCCAGCTCCATTTTTCACGTAACGAACGGAATCAGGAATCATATGCTCACTGAACCTCGGTTTAAGAATCGTTGCTACCATTATTGCCACCAGTCTACGCAAGCGCGCACCTTCCATCCACAGCCTGCATCCAAGTATCCTGAGAGACTATGGATTTCCAGCTAGCCAGCACCTACAAGCCCCAGGGCGATCAGCCGCGCGCCATCCGCGAATTGCTCAACGGCATTGCCGCAGGCGATAAGCATCAGACGCTGCTCGGCGTCACCGGTTCCGGCAAGACCTTCACCATGGCGAAGGTGATTGAGGCGCTGAACCGTCCCGCGCTCATTCTCGTCCATAACAAGACGCTGGCCGCGCAGCTCTATCACGAGTTCAAGAGCTTCTTCCCCAACAACGCCGTGGAATACTTCGTCAGCTACTACGACTACTACCAGCCCGAGGCCTACATCCCCGCCGGCGACCTGTATATCGAGAAAGAATCCACCGTCAACGAAGAGCTGGACAAACTGCGCCTGGCCGCCACGCGTTCGCTCTTCGAACGCCGCGACGCCATCATCGTCAGCTCGGTCAGCTGCATCTACGGCCTCGGCAGCCCCGAAGCTTACTACGGCATGTTGCTGCTGCTGGAAAAGGGCCAGAAGATTCGCCGCGAAGACCTGGTCAAGCGGCTGGTTGAAATTCTCTACGAGCGCAACGACGTGGACTTCAAGCGCGGCACCTTCCGCGTGCGCGGCGACATCATCGAGGTCTTCCCCACCTACGACGAGCTGGCCTACCGCATTGAGCTCTTCGGCGACGAGATCGATTCCCTCTCGCAGATCGATCCGCTCTTCGGCACCGTGAAACAGAAGTATGCGCGCCTGCCCATCTATCCCAAATCGCACTATGTGGTCATGCCGGAGCGCAAGCGTTCCGCGATGGACTCCATCCTGACCGAGATGGAGGAGTGGGAGAAGCAACTGGAGAACAACGGGCGGCTGGTCGAGTCGCAGCGCATCCACCAGCGCACCCGCTACGACCTGGAGATGATTAAGTCCGTCGGCTACTGCCACGGCATTGAGAACTACTCGCGCCACTTCTCCAACCGCCTGCCCGGCGAAGCGCCGCCCACGCTGCTGGATTACTTTCCCCGCGACTTTCTGCTCTTCATTGACGAGTCGCACGTCACCATACCGCAGCTGCACGGCATGTGGCACGGCGACCGCAGCCGCAAGCAGAACCTGATCGACTACGGCTTCCGCCTGCCCTCCGCGCTGGACAACCGCCCGCTGAAGTTTGAGGAGTTTGAGAACCGCACCGGTCAGATCGTCTACGTCTCCGCCACCCCCGGGCCGTACGAGCTCACCAAATCCTCCGGCGTCATCGTGGAGCAGATTATCCGCCCCACCGGCCTGATCGATCCGGAAGTAGAGATTCGTCCCGTGCGCGGCCAGATTGACGATCTGCTGGCCGAGATTCGCATCCGCGTGGCGAAACGTGAACGCGTTCTGGTCACCACGCTCACCAAGCGCATGTCAGAGGACCTGGCCAACTACTACACCGAAGTCGGCGTGCGCTGCCGCTACATGCACTCCGAGATTGAGACGCTGGAGCGCGTGAAGATACTGCGCGATCTGCGCAAGGGCGAGTATGACGTGCTGATCGGCATCAACCTGCTGCGCGAAGGGCTTGACCTGCCGGAGGTTTCGCTGGTCGCCATTCTCGACGCGGACAAAGAGGGCTTCCTGCGCAGTGCCGGTTCGCTGATCCAGACCATAGGCCGCGCCGCCCGCAATCTGGAAGGCCGCGCTATTTTGTACGCCGACGTGATGACTGACTCCATGAAGCGTGCGCTGGATGAGACCAACCGCCGCCGCACCGTTCAGGTCGCGTACAACGAGGAGCACGGCATCACGCCGGAGAGCATCATCCGCCCGCTCGACATGGGATTGGCCGGAATCCTGAAAGCCGAATACCACGACCTGACCGACGACGAAGACGTGCCCGACTTCGCCAGCCAGCAGCAGCTGGACGAATACATTGCAAAGCTGGAAAGCGATATGCGCGAGGCGGCGAAGAAATTCGAGTTTGAGAAGGCCGCCAGGCTGCGCGATACCGTAAAAGAACTGCGCACCAAGGAATTTCTTTTCGGTTAACCGCTTACATCCACAAAAAGAAACTTCTCGTCTATTTTCCGGTACATACCACTCGACAACTGCCATTTTCATGGCGTACATTGCCACGTGAATTGGTTATACCAATTCTCCGTTTTGTATTTGTCATTTCCACGTACCGCTTCACTGTTGCAACTTGAAACTAAATTTAGGGTGGCTTATGAAAAATTCTTTGTGCTCCAATCTCCTCCGCGTGGCCGCATGTTCACTTTCTGCCGGCCTCATTCTCCTCACTGGCTGCGGGCTGCAGCCTGCCGGCAGCGGAGCCGCACAATCCATCAACATGGCCCCAGTCAGCGGAAAAGCTATGGGCGGCAATGCTGCAATCGGCAACGCCACCGTGACCCTCTACGCAACGGCGGCCAATTCTTCCATCAGCAATGGCATCTATGTGGGCACCGCGACGCCACTTGGTACTACGTCCACCGCACCTGGCACCGGATACTTCAGCTTCGGCACCGTCAGCAGCTGTACCGCGGGTACACAGGTCTATGTCACCATCAGTAACGGAGATACGGGCGGCGGAGCCAACGCACAGGAACTCCTCGGCTCAATGCTTGGCCCCTGCGGTAGCGTTGCGCCCTATACGGTAGTGAATGAAGCAAGCACTATCGCCATGGCCTATGCCATGAGCAGCTTCACCTCAATCGATGGCAGCGGCAATGTGAACATTACCGCACCGGCGGCAAACTCCAGCGTCGCTACAAGCAATGATGTGACCTCTGGCACTGCCGCCAAGGCCTCCGGCCTGGCACATGCGTACGCGAACTTCACCAACATCCTTAACGCCGCAAATGGCACGGCATTGGCAGTCCCCGCCTCAAATAGCGCGGGTGTTGCGCCGCAGGCCCAGATCAATACACTGGCCAGCGATCTGCAGGTCTGCGTCAATTCTACTGGCGGCACTGGCGGTACCACGAACTGCGGCAAGCTCTTCGCGGTCACTCCGGCTTTGGGCGGCACGCTGCCGGCAAATACCTTCCAGGCAGCATTGAATCTCGCGCGTAATCCCTACTCCAGTTCGGCCAATGTCGCCGGGATATTCAACCTGCTTACCGGCATCGGCGCCTCTGCCGTGTACTCGCCGACTCTTACCGCAGCTCCGCGAGACTGGACGCTTGCCGTCTCGTATCCCGTACCCGCCAATCCGCCAACCGGCATCGGCTTCCCCTTCACCATCGCGCTGGATGCTGACGACAATGTGTACGTAACCAGCCCGGAAAATGATCCATACCAGCCCACGAGCACAAGCACCGCAACCAGAAGCTCCACCAGTGCCTGCCTGTTCGGCTTCAGCAGCAACGGTACGCTGCTGCCCAGCGTCACTCCCTACTCCGGCACTCCCGGCTCGGGTACGCCAGGCTCGTCCAGCTGGTACTGCTCAACGGCAAGCTCCACGCCGGTCACGAATATCATGACGCAGCTCGCTCCGGATGCAGTTGGCAATATCTGGGTCGCCAACTTTGGTACAGCTGCCAGTTCGACAAACACAACCCTGAAGATTGCCAACACCGGCACCCTGGCCAACGCGTTTACCAACCCGACGGTTAACACAGGTTTCCCCACTGCCGGCATCGCCATTGACAAGTGGAATGACGTCTTTCTGAATGTGTTCAGTTCGTCGTCCGGTGTTCAGAACATCTTTGCCATGAGTGCAGGCGCGGGTGGCTCAGCCAGCACCGGAACCGCATTTCAGTTCTGCACTTCCTGCGGAGCCACCTGGGCTGCGGGCACAGTACCGACCTTTGCCTCAGCGGGCAGGACCCTGGCATTCGACGCGTCACAAAACCTCTGGGGCAGCTCCTACGGCGGCTCTTCCGGCAATCTCGGAGTGCAGAGTCTCGGCGGTACAGTAGTCGTATTGCCCATTACCGCTCAGGCCGGCGCAAACTACAGCACTGCGCCCGCATATCTCAGCACCGGCGTTCTGATTAAGAAGGCCATCAACGGTGGCTCGACCAGCAGCAGCGTTGGAAACCCGGGACCCTGGGGTGCCGCCGCCGATTCATCAGGCAACATGTGGTTCACATCTGCCGGCGCCTATGGCGGACAGACACTCACTAGCGGCGTCACGCTTGGCCTTACAGAGGTCATTCCGACAGTCACGAGCGGAGTCGTAACGGCTATTACTCCCTCAGCCCCGCTCGCGGTATCGCCTTCACCCTTCACCACCGCGAGCGGCGCAACCGCAACGGCTACCCTGACCAGTGGAGCCGTAACCAGCATTACCGTGGGTAACGGCGGCACTGGTTACAACGTGCCGCCGCTGGTGACGATTGCCAGCTCTGCCGGCACCGGTGCGGCGGCCTACGCCACGGTCAGCGGCGGTGCAGTCACGGGCATCGTGGTGACAAACGGCGGTAGCGGATATACAGGCACAGCAACGGTTACGCTCGAAGCCACAGCACCGAAGTTCCTTGAGGCGGACGGCAACAATGTGCTCTGGATCGCTGATATCTCCGGCATCGTTGCCTACTCTACAACCGCCAATCCTACCGTGGGAGCAATCTCGGAGGCCGGCGGCTTCACTCCCTGTATCGCAAACGGAGTGACCACATGCAGCTATCCCGATACCGTCAGCACCAAGGGCATCGCGGTCGATAGCACAGGTTCGGTCTGGTACACCACGCCGGATCTGAGCACGGCTGCTCCAAACTCCAACCGTCTCATCCAGTTGATCGGCACCGGCTCAGCAACCTGGCCGCTGCTAGCTACTGGAAAACCGGGCACGATGCCGCAGTAAATCTCCGGCATAAAAAAGGCCCGCGCTGAGCGGGCCTTTTCTCTTTCACCTTCAAACTAAATCTTCGCGGACTTTCGCAGCGCTGCGTACATGCTTGCGCCGATGATGGTCTTGCCGTCCATGATCTTGCCGGCTTCAATCCGCTTCTGCAGTTCGCTGAGCGGCATCCGCACAATGTGAATATGCTCATCGGCTTCCGGCTGGGCCACGCCTTCGCTGATGCCGCGCGCCAGCCATATCTCCATCCACTCGCCCAGGAAGCCGGGGCTGGCGTAGTAGCGCACCAGTTTCTGCCACTTCTTCGCGCGGTAGCCGGTCTCTTCAATCAGCTCGCGTTTGGCGGCGGCCAGCGGACTCTCGCCCGGCTCGCGCCGCCCTGCGGGCAGCTCCCACAGGTATTGCCCTGCCGCATGGCGATACTGCTGCTCCATAATCACCACGGGCGCGCCCGCGTCCGTCTCATCCACCGCCAGGATCACCACCGACCCCGAATGCCGGATCACGTCGCGAATGCCGGTGGTGCCGTTCGGCTCGCGCAGCTTGTCAGTAAAGACGGAGAACAGCGGCCCCTTGTAGGACAGCTTCGACGAGACCACAGTCGCGCGCGGCGGCAACTTGCTTCGCCTGGTTGCGGTGGCGGCCCTGGCAGCAGGCTTTACCGCCGCCTTCTTCTTCGTGGCAGACTTTTTCTTTGTGCTCATCCTTCCAACCTAACATTTTTTGCCCGCCGTTTTTTTGCGAACCCATGCGCCGCCCCGCACCATCTAAACAACCTCAGGAGCCGTTCCCGCCTGCATCCCCATGAGAGACTTGAAGCAGTACCAGCCATGACGACGCACTGCTATCCCATCACCGCTCTGCCGAACACCTCGCGCCTCTTTGCCGACTTTCTCGGTGCGCCGCAGGATGGCCAGTATGTGGACAGCGCGCTGCTGCAGCGCTGCTATCCGTCGCTGGCGGCTCCATCCGGCTGGATGACGCAGCGATCTGCCCTCACCCCGGCCCATCGCAGCCGTCTGGCCGACCTGCTGGCAGCCCAGAATACGCAGCCCGCCGCGCTGGCCAACATTGAACGCCTGCGCCAGGGGGCAAACGCCGTCGTTACCGGGCAGCAGGTAGTGCTCTTCGGCGGCCCCCTGCTGACCCTGCTGAAGGCGGCCACAGCCGTGGCCCGCGCCGAACAGGCCGCCGCCGCCGGGCATCCGCATGTGCCCATCTTCTGGCTGGCCACGGAAGATCACGACCTCGCCGAGGTGAACCATGTTCACCTGCTCAGCAAGACGGAGGTGGAATCGCTCAAGACAGCCGTTCCCCATGTGACCGGCCAGTCCGTTGGCGGCCTGGTGCTGCGTAGCGGCGTCAGCAACGCGCTGGATCGCGCGGCAGAGCTTCTGGCCCATGCGCCCGTCGCCGACGCACTGCGCGAGGCCTACGCCCCGGGAACGACCCTTGCCGGGGCCTTTGCGCGCTTCCTCGCCGGGGTCTTCGCCGCGCAGGGGCTGATCGTGCTTGACGCCTCCAGCCGCGACTTCCACGCCCTGGGCGCGACCGCGCTGGAGTACGCCATTCGCCATGCCGAGCCGCTGCAGGCCGCGCTCCGTCAGCGCAGCGCGGCGCTGGAAACCGCGGGCTACCACGCCCAGGTTCTGGTGGGCGAGAACGCCAGCACGCTCTTCCTGATCGACGAGGCCACCGGCGTCCGCAATGCCCTGCGCCTGACGCCCGGCACGGCTGAGGCCGCCCCGTGGAAGGCCGGCAGCACCACCTACACCACTGCCGCTCTGCTGGAGATTCTGCGCGCAGCCCCGGAACGCATCAGCCCCAATGCGCTTCTGCGGCCCGTCTTCCAGGACACGCTGCTGCCCACCTCGCTCTACATTGGCGGCCCGGCGGAGATTGCTTACTTCGCGCAATCCGATGTGCTCTACCAGGCTATTTTGGGCCGTACCACGGCGGTGCAGGCACGGCTCTCCGCCACGCTGATTGATCCTGCCATCGCCACCGTGATGGCGAAGCATGAGGTGGAGCTGCCGCAGGTCTTCGTCTCGCCCGACGAGCTGGCGCAGCGGCTGGGCGCGCGCGCCATGCCCGTGGAAGGCAAGCGCAAGCTGGCCGCGGCGGGCAATGCGCTGGACCAGGAACTGCAGGCGCTCACGGCGTGGATGCACACCCTCAATCCCAGCCTGGGGGCGTCCGCCGATGTCTCCGCCAGCAAGATGCGCTACCAGATGAACCGCCTGCGCCGCATGGCCGCCACGTTTGAATTGCAACGCACCGCCGCCATCGCCAAACACGCCGCCGCCATCTCGCTGAACCTTTTCCCGCTGCAGCATCCGCAGGAACGCATCATTGCCGGCGTGTGGTTCCTTGCGCGCTTCGGCGACGATCTGCCCGCCGCGCTGGTGGAAGCGGCGAAGTCCGCCTGCAACGGGCACCAGGCGATTACGCTGTAACTGCACTCGCGTTGCCGCGGCCCGCACGCGTACACTATTTCTCCGGAGCACCTCTATGCCGAAGACTGACACCACATTCGAGATCGCCTGCCCTGACTGCGGCGCGATGATCAAGGTTGACGCTGCCACCCGCACCGTCATCGCCCACACCAGCGCGCCGCGCAAGCGCACCTTTGAGGATTTTGAATCTGCCGCCCAGGCCATGCGCGCGCAGGATGAGCGCAAGGAATCTCTCTTCCGCCAATCCGTGGACGCGGAGAAGAATAAAGAAGACATCATGGCGAAGAAGTTTGAGGAAGCTCTGCGCAAGGCCAAGGAATCGCCTGACACCGGTCGCCCGCTGCGCGATTTCGATCTCGACTAGGTGACGATGACTGACTCCCCGCAGAACTTCCAGCCGCAGAGCATCAGCGCCGCATCCGAAGGCGGCCTGCATAATCTTCTCGTCCCCGGGCTGCTGGCGCTCCTCCTGCTGGCGACGGCCGCTTACTTCCTGGTGCGCTTCACGCACCACAAAGACTTCGCCACCGGCAGCATTACGGCCACCACCGTCTTTCCCATTCATCACGCGGCTCCGTCGGGCGGCGTCCGGCTGGCGAACGCGCACGGCCAGGAAGAGGTCTACATCCTGCCCGTCGTGGGCGTCACCAATCACGTCTCGCTTCCGCTCTTCATTGAATCAATCGCGGCGGACGTGACCACGGCCGACGGCGTCACGCTGCACTGCAACGGCGCGCAGCTCAGCGACTTCCAGCCCATGTACGCCATGTATCCGGCGCTGGCGCAGATTGAGACCGGCGACGGCAACAGTCCGCTGCAGCGCGACACGCGCATTGAGAGCAACAGCGAAGCGCACGGCCTGGTGATGGTTCACTTCCCCATCTCGCAGGATGCCTGGGCCCATCGCCAGTCGGCTGCTGTCACCGTGAGCTTTTATCACCAGCCGCCGATCACGATTCCTTTCCCGGCGAATTAAATCCGCGCAGCAAAAAGGGCCGGCATCGCTGCCGGCCCTTCTGTTTGCCGCGCTCTCCTACTACTGAATATTCTTCGGCGTGGAGAGATATCCGCTCACACTGTTCTTGGAAATACTGTTCACCACCAGCTCATACAGCACCGGATTCTTGCCCGTGTAGAACTGCACAGGCTCATCGAGATTCTTATCTTTCTTCTCAATCAGCTTGTCGTCAGAGCTCACGTTCATGGTGAACTTCGAATGCTTGGTGTCAGTCTTCTTCAGTTGCAGGGTCACGTTTGCCAGCAGGGTCGGCTTGCTGCCCTTTTGCAGAGTGAACTCAGCATAGTTGCGGTCGCCCTTGTGCTTCAGCATCTCCAGCTGATCGTGATTGGTGGCAATCTCGCCGCTCATCACGCCGGCATCACCCATTACGCGCTGCAGTTGCTGCTGGGTGTTGGCCAGGTCTGACTTGGTATTCGCCACATCGGTCTTCACGCCGCCCACATCCGTCTTCACGCTGGAGACGTCGCTGCTGACCGCGCTCACCTGCTTGCTGGTTGCGGCCTGTGCACGCTCCAGACGCGCCGTCTGCGCGGTCTGCGCCTGCTGTGCCGCCAGAATGGTCTGGGCGCGGTCCTCAAGCTGCTTCTGGGTCATGCCAACGCTCTGCCCCAGCGTCTCGCTGGTCGCTTTTAACCGTGCGTTGGTCTGGTCCAGCTCAGCCTGCAGCTTGTCATTCTCCTGCCCCTTCGCGGTCACGGCATCCTGCAACTGGTGCTGCAGGCCGTAGTTCCATCCCAGTGAGCCCAGCGCCAACACCAGCCCGGCAATCCCGACGCCAAGCAGGAGCTTGTGATTCGGCTGTCTTTCCACCTCGTAGGTGCGTATCTCGTCTGCCATTCGTATATCCTCTTTCTGCCGCCGTACCTGGGGATAAAAGCGGCGCTCGTCCAGCATAACTGCATTGAAGCCAGGCTGCTCCCCTGGCCCCATCTGTGCCAGTTTGAATTAGACGCCATCGGGAGCGGGATAGCTGCCTGGTCTCGTAACGTGGTACTTTATGTGACAACTCCTTCCCCCCTGAGCTATAACCGTAATACGAAACTTTGCTTCGGAAAGAGCAGCGAATGTCTACTGTTTTAGCTACCAAGGGTTTGGAAGGCGTCGTCGCCGCATCCTCAGGCATCTGCTGGATTGACGGTGACGCTGGTGTTCTCTCCTATCGCGGCATCGACATCCACACGCTTGCCGAGCGTTCTAATTTCGAAGAAGTCACATATTTGCTGTGGTTTGGCACCCTTCCTACGCAGAGCGAGCTGACCGCTTTCCGTGCCGAACTGGCCGCCGGCCGCGAGTTGCATCCGGAGGTCATCGACTTCCTGAAGCGCGTGCCCAAGACCGCCACCCCCATGGAAGTGCTGCGCACCACCGTCTCCCTGCTGAGCTGCTATGACAAGGATGAGAAGGATTCCAGCCACGACGCCAATGTGCGCAAGAGCTACCGCATCATGGCGCAGATGGCCCTGGTCGTCGCCACCTTTGACCGCATCCGCAAAGGCCTCCCGCTGATTGAGGCTGACCGCTCACTCTCGCACTGCGCCAACTTCCTGTGGATGCTGAATGGCGAGAAGCCTTCACCTACCGCTGAAAAAGCGCTCGATGTCGCCCTCATCCTGCAGGCCGACCATGAACTGAACGCCTCCACCTTTGCTGCTCGCGTCATCGCAGCCACCCTCTCTGACATGCATTCGGCCATCACCGGCGCCATCAGCGCCCTCAAGGGACCGCTGCACGGCGGCGCCAACGAAGCCGTGATGCGTCTGCTGCATGACATTGATAAAGCCGGCGCTGACCCGGTGGAGTTTGTGCGCGACATGCTGGCCAACAAGAAGAAGATCTCCGGCTTCGGCCATCGCGTGTATCACACAGAAGATCCCCGCGCGACGCATCTGCGCCGCATGTCAGAAGAGCTGGGTCGCGCCAGCGGCAATCCCAAGTGGTTTGAGATGTCGCGCAAGATCGAGCTCTATGTGAAGGAAGAGAAGAAGCTCAACGCCAACGTCGACTTCTACTCCGCTTCCACCTACACCACGCTGGGCATCAGCATTGACCTGTTCACTCCCATCTTCGCCCTCAGCCGCATGGCCGGCTGGGCAGCGCATGTGATCGAGCAGCACGATAACAACCGCCTGATCCGCCCGCGCGCTGACTACACGGGCCCCGAGTACCCCGCACCCTACATCCCCATCTCCGAACGGTAAGCCTGTTCCCGGCCCACAGCGGTATCTCACCGGATGCCGCTGTGCCGATAAGAAGCTTGTCAGGCCATGCACCATCTGCGATGCTCAATTCATTCCCCCTCAGGCCGAAGCTAACGCTGCTTGCTGGAGACGAATGCAACCCATGAACGTGCAGGTGAATCGACAGGGCACTGCGCTGCGGCCGTACCGGTTGCTGGCGCTTCTGCTGGCCTGTGCGCTGCCCGCCATGCCGTTGCATGCGCAGGAAGACGCCCACGCCAAACCGTCTGCCGTTCCGCCAGCCGCGCAGGCAGCCTCCATCGATCAGCCCGTTCCGCAGGTGCCCGGCCTGCTCAGCCGCTGGGCCTCCGGCCTCAATGCAGGCATGACGTTCACCGGGCTGCACGATTCCAACCTGGGCTACGCCACGCTCTTCACCGGCGCGCTGGGCTACAACTTCAACGACACCTTCAGCGCCGACGTTTCGTTTCCCGTATATCTTTATCGCCTGGCGCCGAATCTTGCCCCAAACCCTCCACCCGGCAGGCTGCTGGTGAATCAGCGCGGCGAGCCCGGGGACCTCACCTTCGGCCTGCACGGTCAGTGGACCAACAAGGCGTTCGATTATCTCGGCACCTTCGCCTTCACCGTGCCCACCGGCGATGCAGCATACGGACTGAGCACCGGCCATGCCACGGTGGATTACACCAACCATTTCGAACACGCCCTGGGAATCTTTACTCCCGATATCGAGATTGGCATCGGTGACTCCAGCGAGCTTGCCAACCGCACCGTCAACACGGATTACACCAGCCTGGGCGCACTCTCTCACTTTCAGGCAGGCACCGCTATCAACATCTTTCGCGGCATCACCTTTTCAGCAGACGCCTACGAGCTGCTGCCTATCGGCGACCAGAAGATCTACCAGAATGTGCGCCGGGGCCGCATCACTGTCTCCGTGGTGAGCGGCACCAACCTGACGGAAGACAACGGCTTCATCAACTCGCTGGATATTCCGCTGGACCGCCACACCGTGCTCTCGGGTTACTACAGCCGCAGCCTGCGCCAGCGCACGGATACCGCCGCCGCCTCCATCACCTACACCTTCAAAGCCCCGCCACAAGAGACCGTGGAGAACAGCGTCGGCGCACTCTTCCGGTAAGCGGCTGCGCCCTCTGCAATTTGCTTGCGCCACACCCCTCCATTGGCTAAGCTGTTGCTATTCTCCCAGGAGCCGCCCTTTTGAATATTGCTCGCCCTGTTTCTCTGTCCTTCCTCGTCGTGTGCCTGCTGGCATCACCTTCCCTGCTCACCGCGCAGACGCCAGCGCCCACTGCCTCTGCGTCGCAGCCGGCTGCTTCCGGTACCGCGGCCGCCAGCGTATCCGGCACCGAAGGCCCCGCGGAAGCGGCTGCCTACGTCAAGGGTTTCAATGCCAGCCTGGTGACCTCATCGCAGCATGATTCGGCCTCGCGCTGGTCCAGCAGCCTGACGCCTGACGTCTCTTACGCCTACAACTCACATCTCGGCATGGATTTCTCCTTCCCGTATTACCCCTACATTGATATCTACATTCCCGGCGGCACCATCCTGAAGCCGACCAGCAACCTGACCACGCAGAACTGGCTCATCGGCGATGCGCAGTCTTCCGTCCGCTTCTCCGTCTCGCCCTCGTTCATGGATTACGTCTTCACCGTCACGGGCGGCTTCCCCATCGGCAACACCCAATACGGCTTGAGCGCGACGCAGTACACCTACAACTTCAACAATCACTTTGATACGAACGTGGGTATTTTCTCGCCGGAGGTTGAACTGGGCTTCGGCGATTCCACCAGCCTGCTCAAGCGCCGCGCCGCCAAGGCCAATGTCATCATCGGACCACTGGCCAACTTCACCGTCGGCACCTCCATCCAGCTCCCGCGCAACCTGAACTTCACGGTGGATGCGTATGAGAACCTGCCACTGGAAAATCAGAGCACCTACCGCACCGTACGGAATCTGAAGAAGCGCACCAAGACCAGCGTGGAGACCGGCACCGGCCCCGCCGAAGACAACGGCTTTGAGACCAGCCTTGACATCCCGCTCAACCCGCATGTGGTGCTCTCCGGCTTCTATGACCGCAGTCTGCGCCAGCATGAAGACACCGCGGGCTTCTCCTTCACCTTCCTGCTGCGCGTGCCTAAGCCTGCGCCGAAGTCGGCGGCAACACCTGCCGCAGCTCCAGCGGCAACACCGGCTGCAGCAGCCAAATAATTTATCTCTGCGCAGCACATCTGCGCAATACAAAGGGCAGCCTTCATCGGCTGCCCTTTGTGTTGCCTCATGATTTCAAGTCTAGTGAGCGCTGGCCGGGGGCACCATGCCGTTCATGCGCAGATACTCCACCAGCTGTCCGTAGTGATCGAACATATGCGCCACTGCGCCCGTGGCATACGTGGTCGGCGTGCCCGGGTTCTTGGTGCCGATCGCCTGGAAGGCGTTCTGCGGAGTAATCGTCGCGATGGCTGCATGGCCGTAAGCGAAGGAATCCTTCAGCGCCTTCAGCAGATCGTCTTTGCTGGTCATCTTTCCGATGGCGTTCACATCCACCGTGGGCGGTGTGGGCGAGAACAGCATGAAGTAGTGGTAGTTCGCCTGCGCCACATGCGCCACCTGCTCCCCAAACGTGCGCACGCCTTTGAACTCCGTCGTCGCGCCGGGTTTGAAGTAATCGGCGCTGGGGGCGAAGTTGTACTTGTCGGCCGGCATGGCCTCCGCCAGGCCAACGAACTCCTTTTCCACGCCTGTTAGCATCTTGTCCAGTGCCTTGGCAGGGTCCATCTGGGTAGTGACCATGGCTGCTGTGCCGCCTCTTCCGGTCTGCATCTGCGCCTGTAACATGTTTGCCTGCAATGCCAGGCCGATGCCCAGCCCCGCCACAACCACTGCACTGATTCTCTTCATGGTCGGATCTCCTCTGCCAACGCAGAATGTGATGCGGACTTAGCCTATCAGATGCCGGGACCGCCCGGCCCTCTCGGATTATGATTCGCGCTTCAAACAAATATTCCTAAACGTATCTTCCGCTTGTTAGAATTCCCCGTCTGTTATCCATATCAGGTTCCGGTTTTACAGGAGTTACCGTGTTCGCATCTTTCAAGCTCTGCGCGTCCTTGTCCGCCTGCATTCTCGCTGTCTCACTCTCCGGATGCAACAGCACCGCCGCTCCATCCACGGCTGTAACGCCCACCGGCCCGGGCACCGTCGGCTTCCCTGCCTCCACCACCGCCGCTGCGCAACTCGCCGGTGTAGCCATCGTCCCCGTCACGCGCACTGGAGGCTCGCAGGGCGCGCTCACGCTCGCCTATGCCACCAGCGACGGCTCAGCCTCCTCCGTGGCCGTCCTCGCGGCGCCAGCCGACTACACGAAAACAACCGGCACACTCTCCTGGGCAGACGGCGACAGCAGCACCAAGATCATCTCGGTACCGCTCGCCACCACGACTCCGTTCTATGGCATCCGCACCTTCACCGTCACGCTCAGCGGTCTGACCGGCGGAGCCACGCTGGGCACAGCCTCCACCGCCGTCAATCTGGCGGGCAGCCTGAACGCCCCCGCGCCCGGCACCATCGCCTTCTCCAGTTCCACCGCGTCCACCTCCGTGCTGAACGGCTACATTACCCTCAGCGTGGTGCGCACCGTAGGCACCACCGGCAGCGTGAGCGTGAACTACGCCACCGCCAACGGCACCGGCACCGCAGGCACCGATTACACCGCCACCAGCGGCACCCTGAACTGGATTGACAATGATCCCGCCCCGATCAAGACCATCAACATCCCGCTGAACTCGTCTGACGTCTTCACCGGCAGCCGCACGTTCACCGTCTCACTCTCCGGACTCACCGGTTCGCTCACGGTGCAGCCCACGCTGGGCACAGCCGCCACCGCCACGGTCACGCTCTCCACCGCCGCCGTTCCCGGCACCGTTGGATTCGCTACGACCACCACGGCGGCCAATCAGTACGCCGCCGCCGCGCAGATCACCGTCAACCGCACCTTGGGCACCGTCGGCGCAGTCGGCGTCTCCTACGCCACCACGGACGGCTCGGCCAAGGCCGGCACTGACTACACCGCCACCTCCGGCACGCTCACCTGGGCCGCCGGCAACAGCGCAACCCAGACCATCAGCGTCCCGGTCACCTCCACGCCGCTCTTCAACGGCAGCAAAAGCTTCTCCATCAGCCTCTCCAATCCCACCGGCAGCCCCGTGCTCGGGACCACGTCAAACGCAGTCTCCGTCACGGGAATGATCGCGCCTTCCACCTGCCCGGCGATTAATCTTGCTCCCTGGTATCTCGGCCTGCCCATTGACCAATACGGCGGCACCGGCGGCCTCAACGGCATTCAATACGCGTCGGCCAGCATCCAGCCCGCGCAGCTCATCGCCGGCTTTGTGGATCCCTACTTCTACGCCGACTCCAGTTGCAACGTGGTCTTCACCGCACCGTCCAACGGCGCAGTCACCACGCCCGGCGTCGGGTCAGACCACACCCGCTCCGAGCTGCGTGAGCTCTACACCGGCACAGGCGCGGATTCCAACAGCGACTGGAACAGCAACATCGGCGGCACGCTGACCGGCGTTGGCCACGTCAGTACCACCTCTGCCGGGTCAGACATTGCCACCATCGCGCAGATTCATAACCAGAGCCTGGTCTTCATGCTGCTGGTCTACCGCCCCAGCTTCAATGACATCGCGGTGGACATCTACACCACCAACTCTTCCACCAGCGCGCATGTGCGCACCTCCATCGCCAGCGGATTCACCCAGGGCGCAACCACCGGCACGACCTTCAACTACAAGATCGTCTACCTCGGCAACACCATCACGGTCACGGTGAACGGCAACACCATGGCCTTCCCCATTGACAGCTCGTGGGCCGGCACGCCCATGTACTTCAAACTCGGCGCGTATCACTCCGTCTCCAACACCGGCAATCCCGCCGGCGACCAGACCCAGGTGATCTACAACTCATTCACCGTCTCGCACTAGGCTTTGCCCGCTACGCTTGTCATCCTGAGCGCAGCGTTTGCCCCCTACGCTGGTCATCCTGAGCACTAGACTCTGCCCGCTACGCTTGTCATCCTGAGCGCAGCGAAGGATCTCAGAAGCTGATGCAGCCGCATAAGCCAAACTGCAGATTCCTCCGCTGCGCCGGGGGCTGACAAAAGTGAAGTAACGGAGCGGCCTCCAGATAGAATGGTTCCATGCAGCGCGCCTATATGGACGCGAACGCCACTACGCCTCTGCTGCCGGAGGTGTTGGAGGCGATGCGTCCCTTCTTCCTCGAACGCTTTGGCAACGCATCGTCAATTCACCGGCCCGGGCAGCAGGCACGCGCCGCGGTGGACCATGCGCGCGAGGCCGTCGCCGCGCTGATCGGCGCCCGCGCCTCTGAGATCGTCTTCACCAGCGGCGGCACGGAGAGTGACAACCTCGCGCTCTTCGGCATCCTGCATGAGGGCGACCACCTGATCACCTCCGCCATTGAGCACAGCGCCATCCTGCACTCCGCCGAGGAGCTGCAGAAGCGCGGCGTGGAAGTCACCTTCGTTCCCTGCGACAGCACCGGCAGCATCGCGCCCGGCACGGTTCGCACCGCCCTGCGCCCCAACACCCGGCTCATCAGCATCCTGCTCGCGAACAACGAGACCGGCGTCATCCAGCCCGTGGCCGAGTTCGCCGCCATGGCGCACCAGCACGGCGCGCTCTTCCACACGGACGCGGTGCAGGCCGTGGGCAAGCTGCCCGTCAGCATCGCCGAACTGGAGTGCGATCTGCTCTCGCTCTCCGCGCACAAGATGCATGGCCCGCAGGGTGTGGGCGCGCTCTTTGTGCGGCGCGGCCTGCACATCGCTCCGCTCTTCTTCGGCGGTACGCATGAACGCCAGCGCCGCGCCGGCACTGAGAATGTTCCCGGCATCGTTGGCCTGGGCGCAGCCGCCGAACTGGCGCAGCAGTGGCTGGCGGAGGGTGGTCAGGAGGAACTGGCGGCCAGGCGCGACCGGCTGGAAGCAGGAATTTTGCAGGCCGTCTCCGGCAGCGGAGTGAACGGCGCAGGCGCACCGCGCGTGGCCAACACCGCCAACCTCTACTTCGATCACGTGGAGGCTGAGGCGCTGCTTATCGCGCTTGATCTGAAGGGGCTGGCCGTCTCCGGAGGCTCAGCCTGCCAATCCGGCGCAACCGAGCCTTCGCATGTACTGATGGCGATGGGTCTGGGCACTGAGCGCGCCCGCGCCAGCCTGCGCTTTTCGCTGTCGAAGCTGACGACGGATGCCGAGATTGAATTCGCGCTCGCCGTGGTGCCGCCCGCCGTCGCCCGCCTGCGCGAGCTTTCCCCAGCGCATCAGGCCGCAACCACAACGAAGTAGCCCCCACCGGCATGGCTTACGTCCCCACCGGCATGGCTTACGCCACCGCCGTCATTGCCTCCACCACCACCGTCATCGCTTCCGCCACCACCGTCATCCTGAGCGCTTTTGCGAAGGATCGGTAGTGGGTCAGTTTGGTTTGCCTGGAAAGGGATGAGTTTCAGCTCGTCCGAAAAATCCCCGCACCAAACTCTGTCATCCCGACCGGAGCATCGCGCCCTTTGCGATGCGCAGCGGAGGGACCTGCTTCTACATGGCCGCAACCCTACTTCACGCCCACCACCCGCACATCCGGATACGTCTGGTTCCAGTCCGTATACACGTGCTCAAAGATCAGCCGGAACTCCCGCGAATCCCCCGGCTTCAGCGGGTCAGCGCTCACCGGCTCCGTATCCACCTCAGGGTCGCGCGTGCGGATCAGCATCAGCGGCCCTGTCTCCACCTGCGGCGGATACTTCAAATCATTCGCAAAGATGGTCTGCACCGTAATGCCCTGCACCGTCTTCGCGCCATTGTTGGTCACATGTCCGTCGATGTAGATCAGCCGCCCGCCGCCAAACGTATCCGTATCCGCCATCTCAATGCCGGTAATCGCGAGGTTGGCCGCGTATGCATCCAGCGGCAGCACCGTATTCGGAGGCACCATCGGCGCAGCCGCCCGGCGATGATGCGCCACCATCACAACGCCGCCTGCCACGATCAGCACCACTGCGAGCGCCGCCACCCACGCCACCGCGCCCAGACCATCCTGCCGCTCTTCGTGTGTCGTCTTCAAATCCATCAGCGAATTTTACCTCGGCCCGAATGTGGGTGCCCAGGGTCTTTTGTCATTCTGAGCGCTGCGAAGAATCTCGACCTTCCCCAGCCTCACACTCTCAGGCGAAGCTCGCCCGCTTCACGCTCTGCCGGAAATCCTCGCCCTGCATCTCGACCACCACGCACATCTCCTGCAGCCGCGAACGCATGCGCTCGCCAATGCGGTCGCCCAGCGTCTCTTCCCGCGCCGCATTCCGTGCCGCCGCCAGCGCGCTGCCCGCATCCACCCCACCCAGCGGCGGCAGGTTCGCATAGTTGGTTGTGATGATGGTGGTGCGCTTGTCGTTGTAGCGCGTGTTCAGAATCTGCGCCACCGTATCCCACACCCAATCCGTCGGCTTGGAAGCGCCCAGCTCATCCAGCACCAGCACCTCGGCGTCAAACACCGGCGCCAGAATCTGCAGCTCCGTGGCCGCCACGGCCTTGTTGTAGGAGTTCTGCACCTGCTTCAGCAGATCGCGGTAGTCGCAGAAGAGCCCCGTCGCTCCGCGCTCCGTCACCAGTGCGCGCAGAATGCCCACCGCCAGATGCGTCTTGCCCACGCCAATTGAGCCCGTCAGCAGCAGCCCGCTGCCGTTGTTTCCCAGCGGATAATTCTCCACAAACTTGCGCGCCGTGCGGTGCGCTGCCGCCAGCGTGCGATTCGCGCCCGGGAACAGGTCATAGTTGTCCAGCGCGCAATCCGCATACCGCCGCGGGATACGTGCACGCGTCAGCATCTTGGCCGCGCGGTCCGCCAGCCTGCACTCGCACGCCTGCACATACTGCTCGCCGTTTTCGCGCTGCATCACGCGCATTCCAGACCCATCGCACAATACGCAAACATCAGCCATCACACTTCCTCAATCGCTTCCGCCCATCTTACCGCTGCGCCCGCCGTTGATAAGCCGTCCCACCCGTGGAAATCAGCCCAGTTCCATCCGGTACAGCCGGTAGGTCTCGCCCGTCCCATACCAATCCGCAAAATCACCCAGAAACCGCGCGCCAAACCGCGCATTCAGCCCCTGGCTGGCCCCCGGCCGCGCATGACCATACACCACGCTGAAGCCCCTGCCCGCCACCAGCCCCAGCCAGTGCACCTTCAGCACCGCGCCCAGCCCTTTGCCCTGAAAGATGGGCAGCACAGTATTCGAATAGCAGTAAAATCCTCGCCTGCCGTCCGCCGTCACCAGCGCCGCACCCTCCATATCCTCCACAAATCCCTGCATCGGAATGCCGTACGACTCCCCCGCCAGCACGCCATCCACAAACATCCACACAAACACCGCGGCCGCCGCCCGCCGCAGATGCTGCTTCGCCGTCAGGTCCATGCGCAGCTCCGCCGGATACACCAGCTCAAACCCCATCGTCTGCTCCAGCGCCACATCGTATTGAAACCGGATCACTGCCATCGCTTTTGATTCTAATCAGTCTGCCGCCTGCGATAATAGAAGCCGTGAGAACAACTCTGCACACCCTGCGCCTGCTTGCGCTCATCCTCTGGCTCGGCGGACTCATCTTCTTCGGCGCCGTGCTGGCGCCGCTTGCATTTCACACGCTGCCCACGCAACACCTTGCCGCCATCATGGTCGGCGGCTCGCTGCGCATCCTGCACTGGATTGGAATGGCCTGCGCCGGGGTGCTGATCGCCACTTCGCTGCTGATCGATCGCACGCGCCGCGCGAATCCCATCTACGGCATCACCTTCGCCATGCTTCTGCTCACGGCCTATTCGCAGTTCAGCATCATTCCGCGCATGGATGCGGACCGCGACGCCGCCGGTGACATCGCCCCGACCTGCACCAGCGCGCCCTGCGCCGACTTCAACCGCCTGCACCCGCTCTCAGTGCACGTGGAAGAAGCGGTGATGGTCGGCGGCCTGGCGCTCGCCGTGATGCTGGCGCGGCAGGAATCCTGATTCTCGTTACGTGAAGCGATCCGAGCCGGTCCTGAGCGGAGTCGAAGGATGCGCGTAGCACCTACACGTTGAATTTGAAGAACAGAATATCGCCGTCCTTGACGACATACTCTTTGCCTTCGCTGCGCAGCAGCCCGGCATCCTTCACCGCCTGTTCGCTGCCCAGGCGGAAAAGATCTTCGCACGCATAGCAATCGGCCTTGATAAACCCGCGCTCGAAGTCCGAGTGAATCACGCCCGCTGCCCCGGGAGCCTTCGTCCCGCGCTTGATCGTCCAGGCGCGAACCTCCTGCACGCCGCTGGTGAAGTACGTGATGAGACCCAGCAGCTTATATGCCGAATGGATCAGACGGTCCAGCCCCGGCTCCTGCAGGCCCGCAGCGTCCAGAAACTCCCCGCGCTCCGCCGGGTCCAGCCGCGCAATCTCCGCTTCCATCGCGCCGCAGATGCGCACCACATCGCTGCCTTCTTCCTGCGCGCGCTGCTCCACCAGCCGGGTGTACTCATTGCCCTCGGCGATACCGCCTTCATCCACATTGGCGACGTAAAGCTGCGGCTTCATCGTAATCAGAAACAGATCCTGCGCCGCGGGCTTCTCCGCCTCATCCAGCTCCGCCGTCCGCGCCGGCTTGCCCTCGCGCAGCACCGCCAGCACCTTCTGCACGGCTGAATGCTCCAGCTTCTGCTGCGCCGTCGCCGAATTGCTCTTCGCCGCCTTCTCGCTCTTCAGCGCGCGCTTCTCCACGCTCTCCAGATCGGCCAGCAACAGCTCCGTATTGATCACGTCGATATCGTCCAGCGGACTCACCCTGCCCGCCACATGCACGACCTCATCATCCTTGAAGCAGCGCACCACATGCAGGATCGCGTCCGTCTGCCGGATATGCGAAAGGAACTGATTGCCCAGCCCCTCGCCCTTGCTGGCGCCTTCCACAATGCCGGCAATGTCCACAAACTCCATGGTCGTGGGCACAATCGAGTTCGGCTTCACCATGGTCACAATCTTGTCCATGCGCACATCGGGCACAGGCACAATGCCTACGTTCGGATCGATGGTGCAGAACGGATAATTCGCCGCCTGCGCTTCCGCTGCTGTCAGCGCGTTAAAAATGGTGGACTTGCCCACATTCGGCAGTCCGACAATCCCGCAATTCAAAGGCATATTTCCAGGTCTCTTTCCTTCTCCAAAATCTAGTGCCCTGAGTCAGAAGTTCACTTTATATACTCTGTCATTCTGAGCGTAGCGAAGAATCTGCTTCACAAGGATTTGCACCCCTGAGAACTCCGTTGATTTGTTCAACGAACTTCGGATTCACCACATTAGCAACTTCTATTGGAACACGTCAGCCGCCCCAACAATCGAGTGCCGCGCCAGGATGCTCCACTGGGAAACCCTGCTCGCGGCAGGCTCCGCATCGAAGGCAAGAACTGCATCGTCAAAAACAGCGCTATGCTGAACATTCGGCAGAGTGGCTAATTGTCGCTGTTAATTTTTCATTGTCATTCTGAGCGAAGCGAAGAATCTGCTTCTCTCTCTGTGCCGCCGGAATCTGGGTGCCCGGGGTCTCGCTTCTGAGACCTCGGGCAAACTGCCGCAACCGTCATCGTAGCCCTACTCTACGGCCCGCTTCGCCGTATACCCATCGCGCGCAATGATGCTGTACTTCAGCGGACGGCCTTTCTCATCCTTCATGCGCAGCGGATGCCCTTCTTCGTCGATCAGCTCCACATGCAGCTTGCGGTAGGTTCCATCCAGCGCCATGTTGGTCGGCTTGTAGGTCACCACATATTCGCTGCGCATCTGCTGGTTAATTGCCCTGAAAACGTCCGGCAGCGCGCCCTGAAAGAGCGGAAAGAACGCCTGCCCGCCGGTCATCTGCGCGAAGGTCTTCATCTGGTTGTCAGCCTGCAGATAATCCATGCGCGTGATGGGCCCCATCCGCCCGTAGCCGTCTGTGATCTCGCGCGCAAACTGCCCCGTTCCCACAGAGAAGATGGTCACATTGGGCGTCGCCTTGACCTTCGCCAGGATCTGATCCAGATTAATTTTGCTGAAGGTATCGCGCCCGCTGGAGATCAGGATGATGTCCTTGCGTCCTTCCACCCGCGCCAGCCGGTCCAGCGTCTCGTAGAGCGCGTCAAACAGGTTGCTGTCGCTCATTCCGGGAATGGTGAGCGTCTGCAGCGCGTCCGCCACCACGGTCTTGTCTGAAGTGAAATCCGTCAGTATCTTCGTGCGCATGTCATACGTGATGACAGCGATGTAATCATCCGGGCGCAGCTGCTCCAGAAAAACATCGGACGAGTTACGCATGTCATTGATGAACGCCCAGCTGTTGGCTGCGAACTCCAGCAGCATCACCGCGGTAATCGGCGTCTGCGTCACCTTCACGTCGCGGACGGTCTGCAGCTCGCCGTCTTCATACACGGCAAAGTTCTTCGCCGTCAGGTTCGGGACAAACTGCTTTGTCTTATCCAGCAGAACGCTCACATCCACATTCACCAGCGACGTATCCACACGGATGGCGAATGTGCCCATGCCCGGGGGATTCTTGACCACCGGCTCCGGAGGCGCAGGCGGCGCAGGTGGCGGGGGCGTCTCCGCCGGCTTCTTCTTCGGGATCACAATCGGCCCATTATCCGTCGCCGGGCCGCTATCCTCCTGCCCTTCCGGCGGCGTAGCAGACTGTGCAGCGGCACCAGCCGCCTGTGCATACACCAGCGTGGCCTGCGCTATCCCGCACAGGGCAATCGCGATCGCTATCAGACGTCTCTTGTGCAGCTTCATAGCATTCTCTTATTCGATTGACGTTTTATGCACTGAGATGTTTCAGTATCTTGCGCGGCTTCCGCAAAAATATCCGGCGCAACTCACTACCTTTCACATTGTTCTATCATCTACATAGATAACCGATTTCCCTGCATCACTTACGAGGCCTTTGATTACGATGTCCACCATACATGGTTTTGCTGCACACGCGGCCGGCGCTGAGCTTCTTCCCTACAAGTATGACCCGGGAGAGCTGAAGCCCAACGAGGTCGAAATCACGATCTCGCACTGTGGCGTTTGTCATTCTGATCTGCACCTGATCGACAACGACTGGGGCATCAGCCAATACCCTTTTATTCCCGGCCACGAGGTTGTGGGCACGGTGAAGGCCATCGGCGCGAATGTGCGCGACCGCAAGGTTGGCCAGCGCGTCGGCGTCGGCTGGCAGGCCGATAGCTGCGGCATCTGCGAGTGGTGCCTGCAGGGCGAGGAACATCTCTGCGCCCAGGCACAGCCCACCTGCGTAGGCCGCAACGGCGGCTATGCCGGAGCCATCCGCGTCAACTCCAGGTTCGCCATCCCCGTGCCCGATGCGCTGGACAGCGTTGGCACCGGACCGCTGCTGTGCGGCGGCATCACCGTCTACAGCCCTTTGCGGAACCTGAACGTCCGCCCCGCCTCCAAAGTCGCCGTAATCGGCATCGGCGGCCTGGGCCACATGGCGCTGCAGTTTGCGCGCGCCTTCGGTGCCGAGGTTACGGCCATTTCCAGCACCAAAGAGAAGGAAGAAGAGGCGCTTACGCTCGGAGCCAGCCACTTCGTGCACACCCACGATGCCTCGGCCATCAAGAATCTTGCCGGCAGCTTTGACGTGATTCTGAACACCGCCAACGCCGACCAGGACTGGCAGAGCTATGTGAACGCCTTGCGCCCCAAGGGAACGCTCTGCTTCCTCGGCGTCCCACCGAAGCCGATCACCCTGCAGGCCTTCCCGCTGATCTCCGGCCAGCGCGCCGTCACCGGCAGCCCCACCGGCAGCCCCCGCGATCTGCACGAGATGCTACAGGTCGCCGCCCGCCACAACGTGAAGGCCATGACCGAGCTCTTCGCCATGAACAAGGCCAACGAGGCCATCGCCCTGGTGAAGAAGAACAAGGTCCGGTATCGCGCTGTGCTGGCGAACTAGTTGTCAGTTTTTAGTTGTCAGTTGTCAGTCTTCAGTTGTCAGTCTTCAGTTACTAGTGTCCTGTCTCTAAAGTTCACTGCATATACTCTGTCATTCTGAGCGCAGCGAAGAATCTGCTTTTCAAGGATTTGCAATCCGGCAAACCCCGTTGGTTCATGCAACGAACTTTGGAGTCACCGCACTAGTTGTCAGTTGTCAGTCTTCAGTTACCAGTGGTCAGCACTGCATGGCTACCGGGTATTTGGGATTAAGCCTGGGGCTTTAGCCCCAGGGATGAATGCGTACTATCCCCCGGCTTTAGCCGCGGGCCATCTCACTGAAAACTGACATCTGTAAACTAACAACTGAAAACTGCTTTTATGCGCTTTGAACTCTTCATCGCCGCGCGTTATCTTCGTGCCCGCCGCCGCCAGGCCGTGGTCGGAGTTATCACCGCCATCTCGGTCGCGGGGGTCGCCGCCGGAGTCGCCTCGCTCATCCTCGCGCTGGCCATCACTAACGGAATGCGCCGCGACCTGCAGCAGCGACTGCTTGGCTCTACCGCCCACGTAGAGCTCATGCGCACCCTGGGCGACGGCATCCGCGACTGGCGGCCCTTGCTGGCACATCTGCGCAGCCAGCCGCACGTCACTGCGGCTGCGCCGGGACTGTACGGGCAGGTGCTCATCTCGCGCGGCGCGCGCAGCGGGGGCGCGCTCATCAAAGGCATCGTGCCCAGTGACGAACGCACCGTCAGCGATCTTCTGCAGACCGTGAAAGACGGCAGTGCACAGCCGCTGAGCGAGCAGGCCGCCTCCGCGCAGAACCCCATCGTCATCGGCAGCGATCTCGCGCAGACCATCGGCGCACAGGTGGGCGACACTGTACTCGTCACCAGCCCGCAGGGTGAACTCACGCCGCTCGGCCTGATTCCCCGCTACCAGCGCTTCCAGGTCGCCGGCATCTTCTCCTCCGGCTTCTACCAGTACGACTCCAGCTATGCCTTCCTGCGCCTGCCCGATGCGCAGCGTCTCTTCTCTGAGCCTGACCTCATCTCCGTCATCAGCTTCAAAGTGGATGACATGTACCGCGCCGATAGCATTGGCCGCGAGATTGAAGCCGCCGCCGGCCCCGGCTACCAATCCACCAGCTGGATGGAGCAGAACCGCGAGCTCTTTCGCGCGCTCAAACTGGAGCAGGTCGTCACCTTCATCGTGATCGCGCTCATCGTCTGCGTGGCCGCGCTCAATATCCTGACCGCGCTCACCATGATGGTCATGGAAAAAACGCGCGACATCGCCGTGCTGATGAGCTTCGGCGTCCGCGCCGAGCAGGTGCGCCGCATCTTCCTGCTGCAGGGCCTCCTGATCTCGCTCATCGGCACCACGCTGGGCATGCTCGTCGGGTTCGGCGCGGCCTGGGCCGGCGGCCACTACCGCTTCATCCCGCTGGACGCCTCTGTCTACTCCATTGACTATCTTCCCTTCGCCCCCCGCATCATCGACGCCGTGATCGTCGCCGCAGTCTCGCTCGGCGTCTCGCTGCTGGCCACGCTCTACCCGTCGTCCTCCGCCGCTCGCGTTCTGCCTGCAGAAGCATTACGCTACGAATAATTCCGCATCTCTAAAATTCCCCGAGGCATCCAATTCCCCATGGAACGCAAACTGAAGTATCCCCGACTCTCCCCCGAACCCTTCGCCCGGCAGTCCGCCCTGGAACACTATCTCAGCGCCGAAAGCGGCCTGGAACACATCCTGCTGGAGTTCGTCCGCCTGCGCTCCTCGCTGCTCAATGGCTGCCACTTCTGCATTGACCTGCACCGCTATGAGTTGAAGAAGGCCAATGAGACGCCGGAGCGCATCGCCGCGGTGGAAGACTGGCGCAACACCGCTCTCTACACCCATCGCGAACGCGCCGCACTCGCCTTCGCCGAAGCTCTGACCAACGTACAGGACGGCCATGTGCCCGACGCTGTGTTTGATGAGGTCAGTCAGCACTTCTCAGAAAAAGAGCTGGTCGATCTCGCCTGGGCCATCGCCAGCATCAACGCCTGGAACCGCATGGGCATCACCTTCCAGCCGCAGTTCCGCGAACCGGCTGCGAAGTAATTTCAAGTAAGCTATCTCCATGCTCCGCGTTGAGAATCTGTCGAAGTCCTACGCTACCGGCAACGGCAGGCTCGAACTCTTCCGCGACCTGAACTTCGCGCTCGCCCCCGGCGATCTGGTCGCCATCGTCGGCGAATCCGGCGCGGGCAAATCGACCCTGCTGCACATCCTGGCCGCGCTGGACACACCCACCGCCGGGCAGGTGGTCTGCGCCGGGGTTCAGCTCTCCGCGCTCACGCCCGCGCAGCAGGCTGACTTCCGCAACCGCTCCATCGGCTACGTCTGGCAGTTCCACTACCTGCTGCCGGAGTTCACCGCGCTGGAAAACGTCGCCATGCCGCTGCTCGCCCGCGGCGTCGCCCGCAAAGCCGCACTGGCTGTGGCCGCCCGCTGGCTGGGCGAAGTGGAACTGGCCGACCGCGCGCAGCACCGCTCCGGCGAGCTCTCCGGCGGCGAGCAGCAGCGCGTCTCGCTGGCGCGCGCGCTCATCACCCAGCCCAAATTGCTGCTGGCTGACGAGCCCACCGGCGACCTGGACGGCCGCACCGCGGATGTCGTCTTTGCCCTGCTGCAGCGCCTGCACGCGGCCCACGGATTGACCTCCGTTCTGGTCACGCACAATCTTGGTTTCGCCCGCCGCTGTGGGCGCGCCTTCCTGCTGCAGCATGGCCAACTCACTGAAACCGCACCGGCAAGCCTCTAGTATTCCGCAAAATGCGGGTGCCCCAGGTCTCGCTTCTGAGACCTGGGTGCGATGCCCCGCCTCGCGAACACATCTCCCCTAGCACCCCACTTTCCCACAACCCGCCAACCAAATTGCACCATTTTTGTTGTAGTGTATGGCTATCTCCCTTCGGAACGCTCCGGAAGCGCGCACACCGGAATCCATCCGGGGGCGATGTGCATCTAACTGAATAACAGTCACCTGTACTTCTCGGCTCCAGAACAGACACCGCAAGACCCGCGAGTTAAACCGCCGTTCCGCTCACCAAGAACGGTCACCAACAGGACGGTTTCAGCCAAGGGGGAACATGTTCGAACGGTATACAGAAAAGGCGCGGCGCGTAATCTTCTTTGCGCGTTATGAGGCAAGCCAGTTTGGCTCGCCGTACATCGAAACCGAACACCTGCTGCTCGGCCTGCTGCGCGAAGACAAAGCCCTCACCAACAGATTCCTGCGCTCCCACGCCTCAGTCGAATCGATCCGCAAACAGATCGAAGGCCACACCACCATCCGCGAAAAGGTCTCCACCTCGGTGGACCTTCCGCTCTCCAATGAGTGCAAGCGCGTGCTTGCCTATGCGGCGGAAGAGGCGGAACGCCTCTCCCACAAACACATCGGCACCGAACACCTGCTGCTCGGCCTGCTGCGCGAAGAGAAGTGCTTCGCGGCAGAGATTCTGCACGAGCGCGGCCTGCGTCTCCCCGCCATCCGCGAAGAGCTGCAGCGCACCACGCAGGAGAAAGCACCCTCGCAGCAACAGAACCGCCAGCGCGAATCTTCCATGCTGGCCGAGTTCTCCCGCGACCTGACCCAGGCCGCCAGTGACAATGCCATGGACCCGCTCATCGGCCGCGATCAGGAACTGGAGCGTCTCGTCCAGATCCTCTGCCGCCGCACCAAGAACAATCCCGTGCTCATCGGCGAGCCCGGCGTCGGCAAGACCGCCATCGTCGAAGGCCTGGCGCAGCGCATCGCAGACGGCGAGGTGCCCAGCTTCCTCGCCGACAAGCGCGTGCTGGCGCTCGACCTCTCGCTCATTGTCGCGGGCACCAAATACCGCGGCCAGTTCGAAGAACGCCTCAAAACCATCATGAAGGAACTGATGGAGAACCAGAACACCATCATCTTTATCGATGAGCTGCACACGCTCGTTGGCGCCGGCTCAGCTGAGGGCTCGCTCGACGCCGCCAATATTCTGAAACCCGCGCTCAGCCGCGGCGAGATCCAGTGCATCGGCGCCACCACACCGGCGGAGTACCGCAAGTCCATTGAGAAAGACCGCTCTCTCGAGCGGCGCTTCCAGGCCGTCAAGGTGCCGCCGCCCAATGAAGAAGATGCCATCAAGATCATCATGGGCATCAAGGAGAAGTACGAGAAGTTCCACGCCGTCAGCTACACCGACGACGCGATCACCTTCTCCGTGTCCCACTCCAATCGCTATATTCCGGATCGCTTTCTGCCGGACAAGGCCATCGATCTGATCGACGAGGCGGGCGCGCGCGTCAAGCTGCGCCAGACCTCGTTGCCGGAGGAGATTACCGAAGTCCAGAAGCGCATCAAGTTCATCGTGCACCGCATGGAGAACGCCATCGCGAACCACGAGTTCGAAAAGGCGCGCTTCTACTCCGACGAAGAGCGCAAGGAGCGTGAGAACCTGCGCGCCCTCCGCGACAAGTACCACCTCGACGACTCTTCCGCTGGCATTGTGACGCGCGAGGATATTGAAGATGTGGTCAGCCGCTGGACCGGCGTGCCCATCACCTCCATCAAGGAAGAGGAGACGCAGAAGCTTCTCCGCGTGGAAGCCGAACTGCACAAGCGCATCATCTCGCAGGAGAAGGCGATCTCCGCCCTCGCCCGCGCGATTCGCCGTTCACGTGCCGGCCTGAAGAACCCTGCCCGCCCCATCGGCAGCTTCCTCTTCCTCGGCCCCACCGGCGTCGGCAAAACCGAAATGGCGCGCACCCTGGCGCAATTTCTCTTCGGCAGCGAGAAGTCGCTCATCCGCTTCGACATGTCGGAGTTCATGGAGAAGCACAGCGTCTCCAAGCTCATCGGCTCGCCTCCGGGCTATGTCGGTTACGAGGAAGGCGGCCAGCTCACCGAGCGCGTCAAGCGTTCGCCCTACTCCGTCGTCCTGCTGGACGAGATCGAGAAGGCGCATCCGGATGTCTTCAACATCCTGCTGCAGGTCTTTGAAGACGGCCAGCTCACCGACGGACTGGGCAACACCGTCGACTTCAAGAACACCATCCTCATCATGACCTCGAACATCGGGGCCAAGCACCTGCAGAAACGGCAGGGTCTCGGCTTCCAGACGAGCAATGAAGACATGGTGGCCGACAAGATGGAAGAGCTGGTGAAGGGCGACGTCAAGCGCACCTTCAATCCTGAATTCCTGAACCGGCTGGACGAGATCATCATCTTCCAGGCGCTCTCGGATTCGGACCTCATCCAGATTCTCGAACTGCTGGTACAGCAGCTCAACACGAATCTGGTACACAAGGCGATCACCATCTCCGTCACCGACGAGGCGAAGAAGTGGATCATCGAGAAGACGCTCTCCGACCGTACCTACGGTGCGCGGCCCCTGCGCCGCGCCCTGCAGCGCTACGTCGAAGATCCGTTGTCGGAAGCTCTCATCGCCGGCAATATCACCGAGCGTCCCGCATTCCTCGAAGTCTACCTGGAAAACAACACGCTCTTCTACCGCCCCATCACGCAGGACGGCGACAACAAGGACGACAACCTCGCCGGCGTCGCACTGACGACAACGTAACGCGCACGGCGACTGCATTCGCCTTAGGCCGTTCGTTGATCGCAAACAGTTCCATCCATCGCAACAGCAAAGCCCCGGGCAACCGGGGCTTTGCTGTGCACGGAACAAGCCGTTTCACTTGCCATGCACGGAACAAACCGTTTCACTTGCTGTGCACGGTACAAGCCGTTTCACTTGCTGTGCATGGAACAAACCCTTTCACTTGCTGTACACGGAACAAACCCTTTCGCTTGCTGTACACGGAACAAACCGTTTCGCTTGTCATCCTGAGCGCAGCGAAGGATCTCAAAATTCCCTTCGCCACCTGACACTTCCCAGCTACCCGCCTTGCACATCCCATCCCCGCTCCGTTACTCTGTCTGCGCAACTGGTCAGACCAATAGGAGCCTCCATGAACCGTCGTGATTTCGCAGCCCTGCTGCCCGCAGTGCTCTCTGCTGCCGCACTTCTGCCGGAAGCAGCCAAAGCCCAGGCACCCAAATCCTATCCGCCACTGAAATCCGGCCCCTACCCGCCCGGTCCGAAGTATGTGCAGCAGCCCGGCCGCGACTCCCGCCGCTTCTTCGCCGGTATGCTGCCGGATAATATCCGCAGCGAATGCCACGTCACCACCATTGAGCCGGGCACGCCGCACGAGCCCGTCAACAAGCATCTGCACTCTGAGATCTGGTACTGCGTGGAAGGCACCGTCTCACTCAACATCAATGGGGTGGAACACACGCTGAACCCCGGCGATGTCGGCCTCTGCGCCGCCGGCGATCTGCACTACGTCACCAACATCGGCAAGACGCGCTCTACCTACTTCGTCCTCACCGTAGGCCCACCGGAGCCGCCTGCCGCATAGCTGTAGCTCTTATTTTGATCTGTCATTCTGACCCTGAGCATAGCCGAAGGGGAAGAATCTGCTTCTCGCACAAAAAAGCCCCGGCGCCATGCCGGGGCTTTTCACTGCAACACGAAACTTACGCGACCAGGTTTGAAACCGTCTTCACCGCGCCGCTGGCCAGATCGACGACGGTGCTCACCGTCTTCGTGGCATCGTGCAATACGTCCTCTGCCTGACGGCTGTACTGATTCGCCCGCTTCTTGATAAAGCGTCCCGCCGAATCCACGCATTCGCGCGCGTCCTCCAGCCCTTCATGCAGCTGTTTACGGGCCACCTTGCTCGCCTTCGGCCCGTAGACTGCCGCCGTTACACCCACTGCCACTCCAGCGCCGAACGCAATCCAGAACTTCAGGTCCATAATTCACCTCGTCAACCACAAATTCATTTCCTGTCGATTACGATTCCCTCTGCAACAAAAAGGTTGGCTTTGCCGGGTATTCATGGGGATGGGGGTGCCAGATACGGCTTCAATTTTGAACAATTGTCCGCTCGATTCCCAATTCGAACTGTTTTGCTGAACGTATCTACAACTTTAGTCGAAATATTCTCTACAACTTATGGGCACACGTGACTGCACGAGAGTAGGATGGGAGCCGTTTCATATGGGGCTCAGAATAAAGAAGTTGTTGAGGCTGTTTTCTCAATCCCCAGGAGAATCTTAATGCACGATTTTTTGATCGCCGTTGCCTTTATCGCCATCGTGATTACGCCGGCGCTCCTTGCCAGCCGTACCCATGAAAAAGAAGAGAAGGTCTAGCCTTCCCATTCCAGCACCATGGGCCCCGGTATCAAGAGATGCATTGGCAAGATGTGACCACCCAGTAGGATTTTCCTGCAATTTCAAATCTCAGCCGTTAGAGTCTCCCAAGGGAGATTCGCCTATGCACGGTTTACATGACTTCCTCATCGGATTTGCCTTCGTAGTCATTGTGATCTGCCCGGCCTTCGCCGCGCTCAACCCGCTCCGTGAGAAACACCGCCTGTAACGCCCCGCTACAATCCAGCCAGTTCCCTCGCCCGCACGAACACTCTGGCGAACATCGTCCGGGTCAGCACTCCTGTGTTCGTATTGCGCAGCGACGGATGATAGCTCGCCAGCAGCTTCATGCCATTGGGCAGGTCATACTCCGCGCCATGGCGGAACGCATACGCTGAGCGCCTCTCAATCACGCCCGCGCCCACCAGGTGCGCCAGGTAGCCGTCAAAGGCGATCTTTCCCAGGCACACCACCACCCGCACCCGCTTCAGCGCCGCAATCTCCTCTGCCAGATAGCTGGCGCAGTTGCGAATCTCCTCCGGCAGCGGCTTGTCGCCCGGGGGGGCGCACTTCACTACGGAGCAGATCCACGCATTCTTCAGCCGCAGGCCGTCTTCCCGCGCAATCGCCCGCGGCTTGCTCGCCAGCCCCAGCTCATGCAGCACCGGATACATGAAATCGCCGGACCCATCGCCGGTGAAGGGCCGTCCGGTGCGATTGGCGCCGTGTGCGCCGGGAGCCAGTCCCAGTATCAGTATCCGCGCCCGCTCGTCGCCGAAGCCCGGCACCGGTTTGGACCAGTACTCCTGGTCGCGATACATCTTGCGGCGCGTTTCGCCAATCCCCCGGCAATAACTGCGCAGCCGTTCGCAGCGCTCACAGGCCACCAGGCGCTGATGGAGCTGCTGCAATACCGTCAATTCAATCGTTTGAGCCGCGCGCATTTTCTTTGTCCCAGCCTCTGCCCGGATTGTCTTTGGCTGTTTCTGCATCATAAGAAATACGACTTACGGATGGACTGAGTGGGGGGGACGTTTTGATTTGGTTTGAATCCGAATTATCCACGGCGGCGTACTAACAGTTACCATACTAATGGTTGCAGTTATTTTCCCCTTCACATTGAACGTCTGAGGTTCTGGTCCGTGCCTTTACCCGAAGTTGAAAAATCCAGTCCACGATCGGATCTGCTGCGTTCGGGAATGCTGACCGTTCTGGCATTGGCCTGTTTTCTTATTTTGCTGGCCGTAGGCTGCCGCACCCGCCACCTCCATCTCTATCATGCCGTTGACAGCCCGCAGCTTTTGATCGGCGGCCGCGAGCCGGTGGTGCTCACGCGTCCGCAATCGGACGGCGGCATGGTGCCCGAATTTATCTCTGCCACCCTCCTGCCCGGCCGCGGCATGAACCTGCTGCTGTTGACGGCCTACCTTCCCGGCACCGGCATGGTGCCCGTCTTCGCGTCGCCGGAGCCAGAAGCCATTCCCGCGCTTCTGGTGAACCCCGAGGATGACCGCGCCGGTGCAGCCACGGCGAGCTTCGGCGGCTCCTTCGTGCTGCCAGTGGATGGCCGCGTCGCCGGCACCCTCTCCGCCGATGGCCAAACCATCAGCATCCCCTGGCACGGCCGGACCCTCACCCTGCCTGCGGACACCGCAGGAAAGCCCGTCTCCACCAACGGCCTCTTCAACACCCAGGCGCCCGTCTCTCTGGAAGTGGATGCGCTGCCCGACGGCGAGATGAGCACCGCCGTCTTTGAGCCGGGCGATTTCAACGGCCAGTGGCCCTCCACCACCCGCATCACCGTGGTCACCACGCTCAACCGCAAGACCGTAGACATCCAGGTGACCGCGCTGAACACCGGTACCCAGCCGGAGCCGATGAACATCGGCTGGCGTCCATTCTTTGCCATCCCCAGCGGCCAGCGCGGCCAGTTGCAGCTTCGTCTGCCCGCCGCAGACCCGCTTGACGCCACCGTCTCCGGCGATCCCGACTTCACCGCGCGGGGCGGAGCAGCGCTCGGCAGCCGCAATCTGGATGCGACCTACACCCACCTGAGAGCCGGCCTGATGCAGGATGACCCCGCCGCGGAGATGGTGGACCGGCTGGGCAACTACGGCCTGCGCCTGACCATACTCTCCCCGGTCATCAAGGTGCTGCACGTCGCCGCGCCCGCGGGCAAGCCCGTCATCACCATCTCGCCGCGCATGGGCGCAGACAATCCCTTCAGCCGCCAGACCGAAGGCGTCACCACGCTCGCCCCCGGCGACTCCATTGAGTGGAAGATTCGCATGGAGATCTTCCACCCCAGCCACGCCAACGACGCCTCCATGCTCCCCTGATCGCCGCGTCCCGCTCAGCCGGAATCGCCCGTCGGTTTGACCCTCCACAACTGCCACCCGTACCATAGAAGGATAGATACGCCCGCCGCGTACTTCCCCATCTCCACCAAGCGGCTAACCCTGGCGAACCCATCTGGAAGGCATGGCATTGAGCACATCGGAAGCAACACCTGAGACGACCCTCGCAACAACCGAAGCAACCACCCCTGAAGCCCACGATCACGCGCACGAAGGTCACGATCATTCGCATGAGGGCCACGACCACGAAGGCCACAACCACGGACCGGCTCTGAATCCGGAGTGCACCCGCGAGATTGAGGTCGAAGCGCCCGCCGCCGACGTCGACAAGAGCTACAAGCGCGTCATCAAGAGCCTGCAGAAGCAGGCACGCTTCCCCGGCTTCCGCGCCGGCAAGATTCCTGAAACCCTGATCCGTTCCCGCTACGCACGCGAGATCCGCCAGGAAGTTCTCGAGACCCTCGTCTCTGAAAAATTCCGCACCGCCATCGATGAGCAGAAGCTTCGCCCCATCTCGCAGCCGCAGATCGTTGAGATGCTGCTGAACGAGGGCGCACCGCTCAAGTTCAAGGCCGCGTTTGAAGTGCTGCCTGAGTTTGAAGTCAGCGGCTACGACGCGGTCTCCATTGAGAAGCCTGACACCGCGCTGACCGATGAAGAGTATGAGGGCGAACTCGCCCGCATACTCGACCAGCACTCCGCCGTGGAGCCTGTGACCGAAGAGCGTGCACTGGTCGAAGGCGACTGGGCCGAGATCGAGTTCAAGGGCGAGATCAAAGACCTGGCGCAGACCGTGGGCGAAGATGGCCTGGAGAGCAAGAAGACCGAAGCGCCCATCACCGGCGACGACGTGCTGATTGAGATTGGCGGCCGCAACACCCTGCCCGCCTTCACCAGCGCACTGGCCGGCAAAAAGCCCGGCGAAGAGCTGGCCTTCGAGGTAGACTATCCCGCTGACTTCGGCGAGCAGCGCCTCGCCGGCAAGACGGTTGCCTACGACGTCAAGATCAAGGCGATCAAGAAGAAGGTCAAGCCCGAGCTGAATGAAGAGTTCGCCAAACAGCTTGGCAACTATGAGAGCTACGAAGACTTCACCACCAAGCTGCGTGAGCACCTGGCCGGCAGCAAGAAGAGCCGCCTGGAGAACATCGCGCAGGAGAAGATGGTGGAATCGCTGGTGCAGAAGTTCACCTTCCCCGTGCCGGAGTCGCTGGTGCAGCAGCAGGTGGATGCGCGGCTGGACCGCGGTCTGCGCGCGCTCGCCCAGCAGGGTATGACGTCAGAGCAGATGCGGCAGCTTGACTTTGAGCGCCTGCGCGCCGCCCAGCGCGATGCCGCCGTCAACGAAGTGAAAGCTTCGCTCATTCTCGACAAGATCGCCACGGCCGAGAAGATTGAGATTCCGCAGGAAGACCTGGACCGCGAGATACTCATGCTCTCCATCCAGCAGCGCGAGCCGCTGCAGGAACTGCAGGAGCGTTTGGCGAAGGACGGCTCTCTGGATAGAATCAGAGAACAACTTCGCCGCGAGAAAACCAGCAGCACCCTCTACGCAAGACTCGCAGGCTAGTTCCAGCGTCTGTCATTACGGTTTATTGTTTGTCATCCGGTTTACTTGTTTGTTACCCGGTTTGTTTGTTCGTTTGTCATCCGGCTTGTTTGTCTGTCATCCGGCTTGTTTGTCTGTCATCCGGCTTGTTTGTCTGTCATCCGGTTTGTTTGTTTGTCATCCTGAGCGCAGCGAGGGATCTCAGTATTAAGTGAAACCTCCGCTGCCGCTTTCAGCGCCAACCTTCAACCGCACTTGCTTTTGCCGTTGTTTGTTTTCGTTCGTCATCCTGAGCGTAGCGAAGGATCTCTGTAGTTGCACTTCGCACCCCGCAGGGCATCCACCCTGCGAAACAGAGCCATAACCGAGGGGCTTCAGCCCCGGATAAAAAGGAAGAGAGCTATGGGACTTGTACCAATGGTCATCGAGCAGACGAGCCGGGGCGAACGCGCCTACGACATCTACTCCCGCCTGCTTCGCGACAACATCATCTTCCTCGGCACGCCGATTGACGATAACATCGCCAACGTCATCATCGCCCAGCTGCTCTTCCTCTCCGGCGAAGACCCGGAGAAGGATATCCAGCTCTACATCAACTCGCCGGGCGGCTCCATCACCGCGGGTCTGGCCATCTATGACACCATGCAGTACGTCAAGAACGACGTGCTCACGCTCTGCGTCGGGCAGGCCGCCAGCATGGGCGCCTTCCTGCTGATGGCCGGCAAGAAGGGCAAGCGCTTTGCCCTGCCCAACTCGCGCATCCTCATCCACCAGCCGTCCATGGGCGGACTCAGCGGTCAGGCAACGGACATTGATATCCACGCCCGCGAAATCCTTCGCATCCGCGAGATCACCAACAAGCTGATGAGCCAGAACACCGGCCAGCCGCTGGACCGTATCGAACGTGACGTGGAGCGCGACTTCATCATGAACGCGCCCCAGGCCAAAGAGTACGGCATCATCGACGACATCATGGATCGCGCGAAGAGCTAACCATCTTCACTTCAAATAAAAAGCCCACGCTCAATCAGCGTGGGCTTTTTTATTGCTACAACCTAGCGAACGTTTGCCTGCAAGATTGCCCGGAGATACACAATATCTCCTTCACTCATTTGAGCTTTTGCAATGGTTCGAAATGTCCTGCCCGTACAGACCATGAACACTCGCTTACCTTCTTTCCAGCGCGTCACAGTCGTCCAGGGGATAAAACTGCTTGCGCCGCTTCCCAACCGCTCGTGTAGCCCCTCGGATTCAAAACGGACAGTACCATTGAGTGCATTAATGCGTTTTGCAGTTTTGGATGGATTGCCCGACCACTTGAAGTACATGATCGCAGCTAGAAACAATAGAATTCCAATAAGGATTAGAAGCTCTCGCCACAAATCAGGATCATGACCGGAAACAGCTTTACCGATGGCGACACCAGCACCTATCAAAAAAGCAATGGAATAAAGCATCAGGTGGAGATTCCCGAAAATCAAGGCAGCCCATGACTTTGTCGTTCGATTCAGGTGAATGCTCTCTTGCATTTCTGCTCTCGATACTCGTGTACTGACTTCCATACAAGAATTTCCTCCGTATAAAATTT
>Ga0302267_10000244_pt1 | contig 71384 bp, 58 predicted proteins | sample III_Bog_E1_3_FD_194555 | JGI IMG/M metagenome (GOLD analysis project Ga0302267, IMG submission 194555) | Peat permafrost microbial communities from Stordalen Mire near Abisko, Sweden - III_Bog_E1_3 | ecosystem: Environmental > Terrestrial > Soil > Wetlands > Peat | place: Sweden: Abisko...
AGCAGCGTGCCCGTAGTGTGCTTCTGAAAGAAGGCGGTGGAACGGCGCAGGATGGAGTTGTACAGATCGTTGCGCAGGTCAGTAATCATGCGGAAGCCGGCATAGTTCACCAGGTAGGTGCCGGCGTAGTCGCAGATGGATTTCACTACCGCGGAGACGACCAGGGCGTAGGCGACTACCGTCCACGCATTATGAAAATGGTGCGGCACCAGCCACTGCAGATTCAGCGTGCGATGGGTATGCGGCAGGGCAAACATCAACACGTTATCGTTGATGCCTTCGGGTTTCAGCACCTGGTCAAAGATAGGCTTGATGAGCAGGATGCGGAAGCCGGCAAGCGCGCCGACGATGGCCATCAGCACAACGGACAGTCCGGAATAGAGCGCGTAGGGGCGCACGTATTTTAACAGCCGCCAGATCCGCTTCATGCCTTCCCTCTTGCGCCCTGCACTCGAACCATACCCATCATTCTAGCGATTAGAAAACATTTTGGGGCGTTAGGATCGCGGCATATCCCGGTGAGCCACCTTGGTGCGGTAGCCGCGCTTTTCCAGCCGCCGCTGCATCTCTTCCGCGATAAAGACCGACCGGTGCTGGCCGCCGGTACAGCCGAACGCAATCGTCAGGTAGCTCTTGCCCTCAGTGATGTAGTGCGGCAGCAGAAATGCGAGCAGATCTTCCGTCTTGTTCAGGAACTCCTTGGCCTGGGGAAAGCTCATCACGTACGCCGCCACCTTGGGATCGCGACCGGTGAGCTTGCGGAACTCCGGCACAAAGTGGGGATTCGGCAGGAACCGCACATCAAATACCAGGTCAGCATCCGTCGGCACGCCGTTCTTAAAGCCGAAACTGGTGGAGGAGAGCAGCATGCTCTTCTCCTGCTCGCCGCGATGAAACTGTGCGTTCACATGCGCGCGCAACTCATGCACGTTGAACTTTGACGTATCCAGAATCACGTCCGCCACATTGCGCACAGGGTCCAGCAGGTGCCGCTCCGCCGCAATCGCCAGGGGAATCTGTTCATCGCGGCCAATGGGATGCGGGCGCCGGGTCTCAGAGAAGCGGCGCACCAGCACGTCGTCAGCCGCCTCAAGAAAAATCACCAGCACATTCATCCGCTGGCGCAGGCTCTTCACCACCGCCGGAAAGCGGTCAAGGCGGCTGCTCTCGCGGACGTCTACCACCAGCGCCGCGCGTTCGATCTCGTCCGATTGCAGGATGAGGTCAGCGAACTGCGGAATCAGTTCGATCGGCAAATTGTCTACCGCGTAGTAACCCAGATCTTCAAACGCTTTCAGCGAGGAAAGCTTGCCCGAACCGGACATGCCGGTGATGATGATGAGCTCGCCATGCTTGCCCCGGCTGCGCGGCTTTGCCTTAGCGGCTACCGGCCTGGTAGCGCGCGGCTTCGTGCCGGCCTTGCTGACTGCTGTCTTTTTCGCCTTCACTGTACTTTTTCGTGAACTGCCAGCCATGCCGACAATCCTAGCACTCCATCGTGGCAAAACGGTTATGAGGGCAGCGTCCATTGCGAACGCACCAGCGCCGTCTCAGCCTGCTCCGCCGTCAGCGCCGGCGAGAACAGGTACCCCTGCGCCAGCTCGCAGCCAAACCGCTCCAGTTCCCTGAGCTGCGGCAGCGTCTCCACCCCATCCGCCTGCATGCGGATATGCAATGACTTGCCCAGCCCGAAGATGGTCTCAATCAGCGCGCCCTGCGTTCCGCGCGCCGGCAGCACGCTGGTCAGCCGGCGGTCAAGCTTGAGCAGGCCAAACGGCAGGCGCAGCAGGTTCGTCATGGAGGCCAGCCCGGCGCCAAAGTTATCCAGCGCGACGCGCACCCCCATATCGTTCAGCCGCTGCAAATGCTTCTCCGCACCCATCGGGTCCAGGGTGATGGATGATTCCGTAATCTCCAGCCGCAGATACTGCGGCGACAGGTCCACATCGCGCAGCACCTCCGCCACCGTGTCTGGCAGCGTGGGCAGGCCGAACTGCCGCGGCGACATATTCACGCTGATGCTGGTATGCACCCTGGGAAATTTCCGGTTCCACCGCTTCATCTGGCGGCAGGCCTCCTCCAGAGAGAGCGTGCCCATCGGCACAATCATTCCCGTCTCTTCCGCCATTTTCAGGAACTCACCCAGCGGCACCAGGCCGCGGGTTGGATGGCGCCAGCGCAGCAGCGCCTCAAAGCTGTCAATCTGGCCCGTGGCAATGCGATACACCGGCTGATACCAGACCTCGAACTGCGCCTGCTCCACCGCGTCGCGCAGCTGCGTCTCAAGTTCTTTCCGCACCGTATGCCGCGCCAGCATGATGTTATCAAATATCTCGTGCCGCGCCTTGCCGTTCGCCTTGGCGCGATACATGGCGAAATCGGCATCGCGCATAATCTGTTCCGCGCTGCTGTACTCCGGCGAGCCCAGCACAATGCCGATGCTGGCTGAAACCAGCACCTCAGAAACGCTCAGGTCAATCGGCTCGCACACCGCGGTCTGGATGCGGTTTGCCACGCGCACCACATCACCGGGAGCCTGCACCTGGTCCAGCAGAATGGCGAACTCGTCACCGCCAAACCGCGCCACGGTATCGTGCGGGCGCAGACACACCTGCAGACGCTCCGTGATCTTCAGCAGCAACGTGTCACCGCTGGCATGGCCCAGGGTGTCATTCACCTGCTTAAACTGATCCAAATCAAGGAACATGACCGCGAAGTTGCTCTCAGCGCGCTGTTGCTGGATCACCTGCTGCAGGCGCTCGTGGAACAGCACGCGATTCGCCAGCCCGGTGAGCGAATCATGCAGCGCAGAGTGCTGCAGTTCCGCCTCAACCTTCTTCTGCATGCGGATGTCACGATAGCTCACAAAGTGGCCGACGTCATCGCCGGCGATTCGTACCGGGGCCATCAGCACACTCACATCCACCAGCTCGCCGGACTTGGTGCGCCGCACCGTCTCAAGGTACGAGCGCTGATTGCGTTCCACGCTCTCCTGCAGCGAGACGGACTCATGCTCGCGCCCCGGCGGCACCACCAGCTCATCCAGGTTTCTGCCCAGCGATTCCTGCATGGTGTAGCCAAAGAGGCGGGTGAACTCGTGGTTCACATGCAACACTCTTCTTCGATGAATAATCGCCAGGGCCTCCGGCGCGGAGTCCAGCAGCTCTTCCAGAAATGTACCGTGGCCGCGCAGGTCGTCATAGAGTCCGGTCTTGCGTTCAATCGCAATCACCAGGGTGGAGGGCTGGCCCTCAAACAGGATCGCACTGCTGATGCCGGTCACATTGCGCGGCTGGCCGTCCTGCGCCAACAGGATGCAGTCAAAACTATTGGGCAGCGCGTCAACAGCAACGGCTACCGCTGGATCCAGCGCCGGAGTGCCCAGCAGGATGGTGTCAGCGAGCACTGTCTGCCCAAGGGCCACGCCACAGGCGGTGCGGGTAGCCGCATTCGCATAAACAAAATTTTCGCCCTGCCGTATGAGTGCGAAGCAGGGTAGATGCTCCAGCACGCCGCAGGCTTCCACCGGAAAATCGCGCATAGTTTCAAAACTGCAATTGACAAATTCTGCCGCATCATTCATTGCGCGCACACACTCGTCCCACCACGCCAAATCTCGCGTGCAACCGTTCGCGAGGCAAGACGCTGGGAGCGGGGAATGCCCCGGCGTATCGACATTCAATAATATTTCATGGAACCGCCCCATTTCCTACGTCTAAATCGGGAAATGGGGCGGTGTTATCTCAGATAGCGATAGCATGCACGTGCAGATCATCCTTGGAGATCCGCGCGTTCCGCTTACGGCCAATCACCTTCTCTTTTTGCCGGAGCGCCTGCTTTTCTGCTTTATCCAGAGCAACTTGCAGGGCGGCAGCCATCAGCGTGGATTCACCCCACCCTACGATCTCAGGCTGGCCCCAATTGACCTTGATCTCGGCCACCTGGCGGTACTTATCGGTTGTAAAAACAACGTGGGCCTTGGCTGAGCGCCCAATAATCCGCTCAATGCGTTCCAGCCCGGAGGCCGCCTGTGCGCGTAGTGTGTGGGTAACGTTCATCTGTCTGCCGGTGTATTCAGTCTGCATCGTGTTTCCTCCGTCGCTACGGGTAAGTTGGAATTTTCGATCTGCTGACGTGTACTGTTTCCGTTCTTTTCTGAACCCTCCCTCGCTTCACTGTTTAGACGCGCACTCTCCTTTGATGGGTACTGGCAATTTGCAAATCCTCACGATACTTGGCCACGGTACGCCGCGTGACCTGGATGCCCTGCTGCGCGAGCGCCGCTGCAATGTGGTCATCCGTCAGCGGCCGCCGCGGATCTTCCTCTTCAATCAACTTCTTCACCTTGCGTTTCAGCAGCACCAGAGGAGTGCCTTCGCCCGCCTGCCCGCTGCCGCCCTCTGAGAAGAAGAAGCGCAGTTCATACACGCCCTGCGCCGTATGCACGTACTTGTTCGCCACCGCGCGGCTGACCGTGGAGGGATGCACGCCAATCTCTTCCGCCACATCTTTGATCATCATGGGCTTCAGCGCATCCACGCCACGCTCCAGGAACTCCCGCTGCCGGCGCACAATGGCTTCGCAGGTACGCACGATGGTGTTCTTGCGTTGCTCAATGTTGCGCAGCAACTGGATGGCGGAGCGGTAACGCTCCTTCACGTACTCGCGAACTTCCTTCTCCGTTCCCTTCTCACGCAGCATGCGCCGGTAACCGTGGTTGAGGTGCAGGGTGGGCAGGTCATCCTCGTTCATCACTACGGCGAAGTCGTCGCCGCGTTTTACAAAGGCCACATCCGGCTCAATCAGCCGCGCCTCACTCAGGTTGTAGCGTTGGCCGGGGCGCGGGTCCAGGGTGCGGATGTAAGCCACTGCCGCCTGCGCCTGTTCCGGGGTGCGTCCACAGGCTTTGCCCAGCTCGCGCATATCCTTGCGCTGCAGCAGCGGCAGGCAGTTCAGCACAATCTCTTCAGCCGTGGCGAACGTGTCCATTTCGTGCTCTGGCCTCCGCACTGCCGTCTCTGCCGGGTCAGGAGCCTCATCACTCTCTGCCGCTGCAGAAGCCGGGGAGATGGACGATAGCACCACCGCACCCTCCACTGCAACTTCGCCGCTCGCTGCTTCTCGCGACGCCGCATTTGCGGCCTGTTGGGCCCGCGTCCTGGCGCGCTCCATCACGATCCGGGCTTCATGCCGCTGGGTGCGGATCTGGATGAGCAGGCACTCGCGCAAATCACGCGCAGCCACTCCGGCGGGATCTAGATTCTGCACCACGGCCAGTGCTTCATCCATGGCCGTCTGCGCCTGCGCGGCAGACAGAGACACACCTTCATCCTCCAGCAGCAGTTCCAGCAGCTCTTCGTCAGTGCAATTCAGGTAGCCATCGCCGTTCAGATTGCCCACGATGATCTCAGCCGCCGCGCGCACCTCAGGCGTAAGCGGCAGTGAGCCGATCTGCCATTGCAGATGCCCGCTCAGCGTTCCCGGCTGCGACAGAAAATTTTCAAAGGATGGCTTGTCGAAGTCTTCAAAGCTGGCACCGGTGCGAAAGCCGGGATCAAGATAATCCTGGAAGTAACTGCCGAAATCGACTTCGTCGAAAGAATCTTTCTCTTCAGTGCGTTCCTGCGCGGCCACATTTTCTTCGGCAGACCGCTCCATCGCATTCTCGCGCTGGGCCGTCTCTTCCAGTGGCGCAACGGATTCATCCACTTCTTCGAGCACCGGATTCTCAACGATTTCAGCGTTGATCATCTCCTTCAGCTCGAGCTTGTTCAGGGCCAGCACACTGACCATCTGCACCAGCCCCGGCGTAAGCACCTGGCGCTGCGCAACGCGCAGATTCAGCTTTGGCTGAAGCAGCATGGCCCTCGTTCCCCAGCATCGCGATGAAATTGCGCGGTGTGCATAGTGCAAACATAGCAGCAGCGCCGCGCCCTGTGAAGACCGCCCGTTTTTGCCGCAGCTGTGGAAATGTCAATTTCCCGCAATGCCATGCAATTGCAGAGGCTTAGGCCATCTGGAAGCTCTCGCCCAGGTAGATGCGTTTCACTTCCGGATCGCGCCCCAGATCGCCCGGCGTACCGGTGCGGAAGATCTTTCCTTCATTGATGATGTAGGCGCGGTCAGTTACCGAGAGCGTCTCGCGCACATTGTGGTCCGTAATCAGCACGCCGATGCCGTCCGCCTTCAACTGGAAGATGATCTCCTGCAGGTCAAGCACGGCGATGGGGTCAATGCCGGAGAAGGGTTCGTCCAGCAGAATGAAGTTCGGCTCAATGCACAGGCAGCGTGCAATCTCAACCCTGCGGCGTTCACCTCCGCTGAGTGCGTAGCCGCGCGTCTTGCGCACATGCCCCAGGTTCAGCTGCTCCAGCAGCTTCTCAGTACGCACGCGGCGCTTCTCCCAGCTCAGGTGCTGCGCCTCCAGCACCGCCAGAATATTTTCTTCCACCGTCAGTTTGCGAAAGACGGAAGGCTCCTGCGGCAGGTAGCTGATGCCGTAGTTCCGCGCCCGCAGATACATGGGCAAGCGGCTGATATCTTCTCCATCGGCCAGGATGCGGCCACTGTCAGGCTGCACCAGACCCACGATCATGTAGAAGCTCGTCGTCTTGCCGGCGCCGTTCGGGCCCAGCAGGCCGACTACTTCGCCGCGCTCAATCTGGATACTGACGCCGCGCACTACTTCCCGGCCACCGTAAGCCTTGCCGAGATTTTCCGTTGCCAGCGTATTCAGCTTCTGCATGCTATCGGTTTACCTTCAATTCAGTGTGAACCCGTCCGTTGGTGCTGCCACCCGAAACTACGACGCTATCATCGCCGGAGTTGAATATCAACGAAGCCCCGGTAATGCTGCCCTTCGCGGGATCAAACAAACGCGGCGGCGCGCCCGGCGTGCCCGTCAGCACAAACTGACCACTGTTCCCATTGGTTGGATGTGCCGCCGGAGCAGAGGGATTCACTACCGGCGCGGGATTCGGTGTGTAGACCAATTGTTCCCCGCTGCCGCGGCGCTCACCCGTCTCCAGCGTTACCTGCCCTGAAGCCACAATCCGCTGGACGCTGCCATCCAGCACGGGCAGCCCGGCATTAGCCTGCTGCGGCTTGCCCCCGGCCGCTACCGGGGCCAGGTACACCAGCGCGCGCTGCGCCCGGATAGTTCCGTCGCTGCTCTGCACATTCACGCCGCTATTGAACTCAGCCTGGCGCTGCGCCGCCGCCGCGCCCATCTTCTTGTCTGCCGCCGGACTGGTGTAGACCATGCGCCGGCTGGATACGCGCATCAGGTCCGCCGCCTTGTGCGCCGTCGAAGGCGATGCCGAGTTGCCTGCCAGCACAGCGTGTACCGCAGCCGCGTCATTGGAGTCGCCAAATGCGATCAGCCGCTGCGCCGCGCGGTCAAAGTCCAGGATGGGAGCCTCCACCTGCGAAGCATCCTGCCACAGCCGAGCGCGTGGCTGCGCGCTGCTGCCGAAGAAGATCGCATGCTGGCTGCCGCGATGGATCTCAGCATGGTCCGCCACCACGTGGGTGGCGCCCTGCGTCCCCGTGCCCGCATAGTTACCGCGAATATTCCCCTTCAGCACAGCGTCTCCAGTGGTGCGCGCTACCCGAATACGCCGCGCCGCCACCTGCATGCCGCCGTCCGTCATTGCCGGATCAGCCTGGGGGGTGCCGGTCAGCAGCAGAGCATCGTCGCTGCCGGTGTACTCCGCCCGCGCTGCTGTCGCGTTCATCGGCTCCGCGCTGCTGCCGGGCTTCACCGCGGGGGTCTGCGCCAACGTCACATGCCCCTGCTGCACCGCATGCTCAATCTGCGCCGCCAGACTCTCCGCAACCTTCTGTGCGTGGGCTGCCGTCTTTCGCCGCGGACGCATCACCGCATCCAGCGTGTCTCCCCTGCTCTCATTCACGGCCCCATTCGCCGCCGTCTGCGTGAGCACCGTGTGCCCCGCGCCATGCAGACTCTCCACCGATGGCGGTTGCTGCCGGGTAAAGATCGCCACCAGCGAATCCCCCGCCAGCACAGTGCTCTCGCTGCCCATGCTGCCGGTTCCCGGCTTCGCCTGCACCGGGGCGGTCACCCGCAGCCGGGCATTGCCGGTGGCCGTCGCCTGGTGCATGACCGGAGCAGTTCCCGGCACAGTGTGGAAGTCAATCGTCAGCATCGCCGCATGCAGTTCGCGCTCAGTCCATGCCGCAGCGGCCTTCTGCTTCTCGCGCTCCAGGGTATGCACACCACCGGTCAGTTCAGCCCGCTGCGCCTGCCCATGCGCGTCAAACACAATATGCGCCGCGGCGGAATCGCCCTGCGCCGCGCGCGCCGTGCCGCCCGCCGAGGCCGCGTTGTCAGCATAGTGAACGCCGCCGGTCGCCACCATATCCTTCGGCTCGCTCGCCGTCGTCAGCGTGAGCACCGCATGCGGCGTTTGCACGGTGCCGCCATGCGCCAGCGTCAGCGTCACATTGCCATCCGTCTCCACACGGTCAGCCGAGCCATCGGTGCGCAGCAGCACAGCCGCGTGGTCCGCCGTCGCCGTCTCGCCCCGCGTGGTGTAGGCCACATGGGTGAAGACGCAGAGATTCGTATCGCGGTTCAGTTCGCCGTGCGCCGCCGTGACGTGCACCGGGTTCCCATTCTGCATGGTGTCCGCGGTGACCGCCGCATCGAGCGTGATGATGCCGCGCGCGGAATCATACTGCGCTCCATGCGCATGCCCGGTTACGCCGCCGCCAAACTGGAAGGTAATGTCCTGGTCAGTCGACGCCAGACCTTCCTTCTGCTGGAAGACCAGGCCCTTCGTGGTGACGTGCACCATGCTGCCGCTGCTCGCCAGGTTCTTGTCAGCATCCGCCGCCGCCGAACTCTTCACGCTGGCGGCTACCGTCTTTGCCGGGGCCTGCAGGTCAAGGAACACATCGCCCTCAGCGCGCGCGATGCCGCTGGCGGGGTCATACTCAAACTCCTGCCCGGCAATGCGGTCTGCGCGGTCCTGCTTGCGCCCATACAGGATGATGGTGACGTCATGCAGCTTGATGTGGCCGCCCAGCTTCATCTGCACCGCCTTGGCAGCGTGCAGGGTGAACAGCGTCTTTCCCTGGATGGATTGCGAGTAGGTAAATTCGCTGGTCTGCTGCTGGATGTCAATGCCGAGCTTGCCGGGGAGATCGCGCAGCAGTTTGCGCCGCTCATGCTGCCCATAGAGCAGCAGAGCCACAACTCCCGCAACAGTTAGCAACGCCGCCTGCAGGATCCAGCGCCGCAATTTTTCAATCGTGATTGGCATCCGCACGCGGCTCGCCGCCGCAAGTCCATCATCTCACCGAACGTGGGTATTACCCCAGACATACAAAAAGCCCGGCAGGTTATTCTCTGCCGGGCCGGTTTTCTTCAGCGCCCGAAGGTTACGCCTTTGGCTCCAGGCTCTTCGCCAGCTCCAGCAGCTTCGGATCCACCGTCCGCGTCTGCGCGATCGCATCCGCCAGCGGAATATCCTGGATCTCAGTGCCTCGCAACACGACCAGACGGCCGAACTTCTTCTCATGCACCAGCCCGATGGCCGCAGCGCCGTAGCGCGTGGACAACATGCGGTCATACGCCGTGGGCGTACCGCCGCGCTGGGTATGACCAAGGTTCACCGAACGGGTTTCGTAGCCAGTGCGCTTCTCAATCTCCTCAGCCAGCACAGCGCCGATACCGCTCAGCCGTGCATGCCCGAAGGAATCCAGCTTGTCGCCCACGGTCGCCTGCGCGTCCGTATCCGGCAGCTTGGCGCCCTCGGCAACCACCACGATGGAAAACTTCTTGCCGTGGTCATGGCGATACTTGATGAGGCGGCAGGTCTCCACGATGTCAATCGGCACTTCCGGCACCAGGATCACGTCAGCACCGCCGGCAATGCCGGTGGTAATGGCGATCCAGCCCGCATCACGCCCCATTACTTCGCACACCATCACGCGGTTGTGCGATTCGGCGGTGGAGTGCAGACGGTCAACGGCTTCCGTGGCGATGCTGACCGCGGTGTCAAAACCGAAGCACGCATCCGTACCGGAAAGATCGTTGTCAATCGTCTTCGGCACGCCCACGCAGGGCACGCCCTTCTCAATCAGCGCATTCGCCACGCCCTGGGTATCGTCGCCGCCGATGGTGATCAGCGCGTCCAGCTTGTTGGCCTTGAATACTTCCACGCACTTATCAATGCCGCCGGGAATCTTGCGCACGTTGGTGCGCGAACTCCGCAGAATCGTTCCCCCGAGTTGCAGGATGCCGGAGGTCGTCTCCAGAGTCAGCGGCATGGTGGTGTTCTCCAGAACGCCCCGCCAGCCTTCCATAAAGCCGATGAACTCGTCGTTATACTGCAGGATTCCCTTGCGCACAGCCGCGCGGATCACAGCGTTCAATCCGGGACAGTCTCCGCCGCCGGTCAATATTCCAACTCGCATGAATATGAAATCTCCTCTGGATGTAGGGTCCGGGCATAAGACCGCCTGGGCCATCAAGTAATGATAACCGCACAGAGTGTCAACCTGAATGTGATGTGCAACACCGGTCAGAAGCTAGCTGCCGTGGGCAACCGCCTCATCCGCATAAAATGCTGCAATTTCAGGCTCATAGCGCTGCACAATGACGCGCCGTTTCAGCTTCAGGCTGGGCGTCAGCTCACCGGTCTCCAGCGCCCACTCCTCCGGCACCACGGTAAACCGCTTGATGCTCTCAAACGGAGCCAGCGTGGCATTCACCTGGTTCACAATCGCAGCGTAGGCCTGGTGCACCACCGGCTCGCGCACCAGCGCCGCGCGGCCTTCGCGGGTGCTGATGTCGCCGGCAATATTTTGCCGTGCCGCCCACTCCGCCAGCGCCACAAAGTTGGGCGACAGCAGAGCGCTGGCAAACTTATGTTTGTCGCCGACCAGCGCGGCCTGCGCTATCAGCAGATCGCTCTTCAGCTTGCCCTCAATCGGCTGCGGCGCAATCAGCTTGCCGCCGGAGGTCTTCAGCAGCTCCTTCTTGCGGTCCGTGATGGAAAGAAATCCCTGCGCGTCGAATGAGCCGATGTCGCCGGTGCAGAACCAGCCGTCCTCGGTGAAGCTCTCTTTTGTCTGCTGCGGCTTCTGCCAGTAGCCCTGGAAGATGGATGGCCCCTTCACCTCCAGTTCGCCGTCCGCCGCAATCCTGCACTCGACGTTGCCCAGCGGCCTTCCCACGGTGCCGATGGAGTGGTGCAGCGGCGTATTCAGAGCTATCACCGGTGAGGTCTCCGTCAGCCCATAGCCCTCATGCACGCGAATGCCAACGTCTGCCAGCCATCCAGCGGTGTTCATGCCCAGGGGCGCGCCGCCGGAGATGAAGAGCCGCACCCGCCCGCCGAACGCCGCCCGAATCCTGGTGAAGACCATCTTCTGCGCCACCTTCCAGGCGAAGCCGCGCGGCGTCTCACCATGCAGCGTCTCCACGCGATGCGCGTTACCTGTCTTCAACGCCCACTTCAGAATCCGGCTACGCACCGGCGAAGCGGAGGACTTCTGCTCCACCGCCTGCCGCACCTTCTCATATACGCGCGGCACCGCCACAAATACCGTCGGCTTCAGCTGCTCCATCGAATGCAGTAACCGGCCAAACTCCGGACAGTAGGCCAGCACACAGCCGCGATACAGCAGCGCATAGTCAAGATGCCGCGCCGTGATATGCGAGAGCGGAAGGAACGAGATGCTGACATCGTCGCCGGTGAAATCAAACTCGCGGGTGGAGTAGTTGAGGTTGCTCGCAATGTTGGCATGCGTCAGCATCACGCCCTTGGATTCACCGGTAGTTCCTGAGGTGTAGATGATGGTCGCCAGGTCCTCCGGCCAAGCCTTCTTCAGCAGCTCCTGGAAGGCAGCGATATCCGGCTCGCCTTCGCCGCGCGCGAGAAACTCGCCAAAGCCAAACGTCTTCACGCCCTGCGCGCCGCCTTCTACGCCAGCATCCATCACCAGCACGCACTCCACCTTGGTCTGCGGCAGAATGGCCACCACCTTGTCGTACTGTGCTTTGGTGGAAACCACCAGCATGCGCGCGCCGGAATCGTTCAGCGCATAGGCCACCTGCTCCGGCGTCAGCGTGGGATACAGCGGTACATCCACCAGCCCAAGCGCAAGCGCGGCAAAATCCGTCACCGCCCACTCCCACCGGTTCCCTGCCAGGATGGCGATGCGGTCGCTGCGATCCATGCCCCACGCCTTCAGCGCCGCCGTCAGCGCAATCACGCGCCGCTGCAGTTCGTTTGCCGTAATCGGCTGCCATGCCCCGCTGTCGTCCTGCCACAACATCACGGTCCGCTCGCCCCGTCCGCTGGTAATAGCCAATACGTCATTCAGCGTCTGCAGCGATCCGTGATTTTCAGTATTCGTCAATGCACTACTCCTATTTTTTGTTGCCTGCTGTATTGATGCCCTGCAGCAGCAGCCCCATCACGCTGGCCGCCGCCGTGACCGGTTCAAACTGCCGCCCGCTGAAGACCCACGAGCCTACGATCTCATCCAACGCGCCGAAGATGCAGTGCGCCGCCAGGGCGTCCGGTATCTCCGCGCGGAAAATGCCCTGCTGCTGCCCCGCGCGGATCACGTCTCGCATCATGGTGATGTACGCCGCCAGATGCTGCTGTGAAAACTCGGCAAAGAACTTCGCGCTCTGCCGTACCTCCGTCTGCATCAGCACCGCCAGCGCGCGATTGCCCGCCACAGCCTCCAGTTGCATGCGCGCCATGGCCTCCAACTGCCTGCGCGGATCGCCGGTCACGGCCAGCATGTCCTTCACCCGAGTATGGAAGCGCGCAAAGGCAACATCCAGCGCCGTGCGCAGCACGTGATCTTTGCTCTTGAAGTAGAGGTAGATGGTGCCGTCCGCCACACCGGCGCGTTCGGCAATGGCGCTCACCGGCGAATTGAAGTAGCCGTGCTCGGCTATCACTTCGACAGCGGCATCCAGAATGCGCTGGTACTTGTCAGACTTCGCTACAGATTTCGACGCCCCACGCAGTTCCGGCGTGATGGCGTTGTTTGCGGCAGCATTCGGCTTTTCCGTTGCGGGGGAAGTCGCAGGACGTTTCAACTGGCACCTCGTGCGGCCCTAGAGCATGACTGTGCAAATGTAATGAATCAGCACTCACTTTGCCAACTGCAAAAAAATCAAACCGTCCGCGGCCCGTTCTCCACCACCATAGCGGGCATATCCGGCAGGGGTTCGGGCGGGTCAACCGGGGGGCCTCCGTGGGGCAGGTAGATATTGTCCTGAGCCAGTAACGCTTCGTAGATCGGGATGTGCCGCCAATGGCGGGCAAGCGCGAAGGCGCTCATATTGGCAATCATCAGGGGCAGGACCAATCCGTAACCGCCCGTCATCTCAAAGATGATCAGCACGGAGGTCATGGGAGCGCGAACAATGCCGGCAAAGACGGCTCCCATTCCGACTACGGCGAACGCTCCGATAGAGTCAGCCGAGTGATGGAACACAATCACGTCCAGGTAGCCTACCGCGCCGCCCAGCATGGCACCCATGAAGAGCGCCGGGGCAAAGATACCGCCTGAGCCGCCGCTGGAGTAGGAACTGATGGTGGAAGCAAGCTTGAGGACACAGAAGGCAGCCATGGCGGTTACCGTCATTTTGCCTGTGAGTGCCAGGGTGAGGGTCTTATACGGGTCGCCAGCGATGCCGTTGAGATGAAAGAGGGCCAGCCCAGCGACCGCCATGCCGCCTGTCGCTGCACCGCCGATAGCCGGATGCACCCAGCGAGGCACACCGGTGAGCCGCCGGAACCAGGCACGAAGGCCTAACAGCGAATCAGTAAAGGCGACCGAAACAATGGCCGCAAGCAGTCCCAGCAAGGCATACCATACGAGCGATGAAGGGTTGGTGAGCGTGTAGTTGCGTTGTACGTGAAAGACGGGGTTGGAGCCCAGAATCGAGTGTTCTACAACTGCGGCCAGCGCAGCGGCGACAATGACGCCGGAGAGCATGGTCTGGTCAAGATCGCCGATCAGTTCCTCGAGGGTGAAGGTGACGGCGGCAATGGGCGCATTGAAGGCAGCGGCGATGCCCGCCGCCATGCCCACGGAAGCCATCCGGCGGGAGTTCTTGGGACCGAGCCGGGCCACGCGAGCCAGCATGCTGCTGACACCTGCGCACACCTGCACGGTGGGTCCTTCAAGGCCCAGCGAAGCGCCGGAACCGATCTGGAGAGCGCACAGAACGAACTTGCCAATGGTTTCGCGGACGGTGACCCTGCCGTCCCGCAAAGCGTATGCCACCTTCACCTGAGGGATGCCGCTACCCGCAGCGGCGGGAGCAAAGTAAGTAAGGCCGACGCCGACAACCAGGCCGCCAATGGCAGGGGAAAGAATGGTCCACCATATCCAGCTATGCCCCGGAGCGGTATTGGCATGTTCGATGAGCAGGGTCTCAAGCCCCATGATGCTCATGTGGAATGCCACGGCAGCCAGCCCACAGAGTCCGCCGGCAAGAATGGTTACCGCGAGAAGACGCTGCCGCTCGCTGGGCATGCGGCGCAACAACCATGCATAAAAACGTGCATATAGCTCGGGGAATGCTGCCCAATTACTGCGTCCCGGCTCTTCCTGGCTGGTGGGAGAAGTCACAGCACCAGTATAGAAGCAGAGCATGAAGGATCATGTAGCTCCGGATAGCGCGAGCACAGCTACGAAAGGCTGTTGCCTCTACGCTTGCGCCTTCGGCGTGAGCTTCAGGAAGCGCTGTACGCTCGCCGGCCAGTTTGCCAGCAGCGTCTTCGCCAGCGAGCTCAAGGACTTCTGCGCATGCTCCGTCAGCAGGGCGCGCAGGCCGTCCTGCTCCTCCAGCGTCAGGTTCCAGAAGCGCTCCGGCGTCACGAAATCCACGTGGTAGCGCTTGTCTTTCAGGAAGCTGCCGTCAGCATCCAGCACCCAGGCCTCGCCGCCGGTCATGCCTGCGCCAAAGTTCATCCCGGCAGAGCCCATCACCACCACCGTGCCGCCGGTCATGTACTCGCAACCGTGGTCGCCCACGCCCTCTACCACCGCATTCGCGCCGGAGTTGCGCACCGCGAAACGCTCGCCCGCGCGCCCCGCCGCAAACAGCGCACCGCCAGTAGCGCCGTACAGCGCGACGTTGCCCAGGATGACGTGCCGGTTGCTGTTCTGCGCCGCCAGCCCGCAGGCGCGCAGCAGAATCTCACCGCCGCACAACCCCTTGCCCACAAAGTCATTCGCCTGCCCATCCAGCACCAGCGTCATGCCCTCGGTACAGAATGCGCCAAAGCTCTGCCCGGCCGTTCCGTTCAGCCGCAGCGTCACATCGTGCCGGGTATGCGGACGGCTGCCTGTCCGCGTCTTGAGCAGCGCCAGTTCCCCGCCCAGCCGAGCACCGACGGCGCGATGCTGATTCTCAATCCGGCTCTCAATCACAATGGGTGTGCCCGCCTGCGCCGCCGCCAGCACCGGCTCTACCCATGCCTCGTCCAGCGCCTCGCCATTGCCGCTGGCTGCGTCAATGGGCCGCTCATTGCGCGCCTGCACACATCGCGCCGGGCCGTAGCCAACCTTTGCCAGCACCGGGGTGAGGTCAATGCCGCCGTCGTGCCGTACCTGCTCCAGCAGGTCAACCCGGCCCACGGCCGCCTCAAGCGAGGGCAGGCCATACCGCGCCAGCATCTGCTGCAGTTCAGCGGCCAGCATCTCAAACATCGTCACGATGTGCTCCGGCTTGCCCCGGAACTTTGCCCGCAGTTCCGGCCGCTGCGTCGCAATGCCGGTGGGGCAACTGTTCAGGTGGCACTGCCGCGCCATATCGCAGCCAATCGCTACCAGGACCGCGGTGCCGAATGCATATTCATCCGCTCCGAGGAGCGCCGCAATCAGCACATCCCGCGCCGTCGCCAGCCCGCCATCCGTCCGCAAACGGACGCGACCGCGCAGACCATTCTCCATCAGCACCTGCTGCGCCTCCGCCAGCCCAAGCTCCCACGGATTGCCCGCGTACTTGATGCTGGTCAGCGGCGATGCTCCCGTCCCGCCGGAGTGACCTGCGATCACAATGTAATCTGCATACGCCTTGGCAACGCCTGCCGCCACCGTGCCCACGCCGTGCCCGCTTACCAGCTTGACCCCGACCGCGGCCCTGGGGTTCACCCGCTTCAGGTCATAGATGAGCTGGGCCAAGTCTTCAATGGAATAGATGTCATGGTGCGGCGGCGGCGAGATGAGGGATACTCCCGGCTGAGCGTGCCGTAACCGGGCAATCAGCTCGCTCACCTTGTGCCCCGGTAGCTGGCCACCTTCGTCCGGCTTCGCTCCCTGCGCAATCTTGATCTCCAACTCCTCCGCGTGGGCGAGATACTCCGCCGTGACCCCGAACCGGCCGGAGGCCACCTGCTTAATTTTGTTGTTCAGCAGCGAGTGCACCAGGGGAGACGCCACCGCGGGTGCCGCGACCGCCACAGCGCCCGCCAATTTCACCCCATTTGCCGCGCCGGAGACCGGGGAAATCACCGCGTCAGGACGGTAAACATCGGGATCTTCACCGCCTTCGCCGGTGTTGGATTTCGCGCCCAGCATGTTCATGGCCTGGGTCACGGTCTGATGCGCCTCCGGGCTGAGCGACCCTAACGACATCGCGCTGGCAATAAACCGTTTTACGATGGATTGCGGCGTTTCTACCTGATTCAATGGGAGTTCGTCATCTGCTGGACGAATCTCCATGAGGTCGCGAAGCATGGTGGCTGGGCGCTGATTCACGCTGCGGCTGAAGGCTGTCCAAGCCGCAAACGGGCTCTCCGGCACCGCCACATTGCGCGCGCTCCCCACCACCGTCTGCAACAGCTTCACCGTCGGCGGCTGCCACGCATGCGACTCCACCTTCTCGTCCTTGCGGAAGCGAATCCAGCCAAAATCAGGTAGCTCCGGAGCCTGCGCCGCCACAATCTCTTCCGCTGAATCCGGAATCCACCGCGCCCGCAGCCCGTGCTCAATCTGCTGGAAGCCAATGCCGGAGAGCAGCGACGGCGTGTGCGGAAAACATCGGTCGGCGATGGACTGGTGGAGCCCCAGAATGTCAAACAGGTGCGCACCGCGATAACTGGACACCACCGAGATGCCCATCTTTGACATGATCTTCGCCAGCCCGAGATCGAGCGCCTTGAGCATCTTGTGCTCGGTCAGGCCGGGGTCCACACCGGGGGGGCGTCAGCGCCCGCGCCGTCTCCAGCGCCAGCCACGGACATACCGCAGCAGCACCGTACCCAATCAGCACGGCAGCGTGATGGACATCGCGGCAATCTCCCGCTTCCACCGTCAGCCCGGTCAGCGTCCGAAGGCCGGAATCCACAAGCGCTTCGTGAACGGCACCGATAGCCATTGCCATGGGTACAGGGATTTGCGTACTGCTTGCACTTCTATCCGTAAGTAAAAGAATCCGTGTACCTTGCCGCGTGAGTTCAATGGATTTTACACAGAGCGAATCGATAGCATGCTCCAGGGTTTCGCCGGGAGAATATACACAGGCCAGCTCACAGAATTTGAGGTCTTTGCCATGTGGATATCTTCCCTGCCGCAGCGCCTCAACCTGACCCAGTGAGAGGAAGGGCGACTCCACTGTAATGCCCGGCAAGGGGGCATGATGGTCCAGCAGTTTAGCCCACGGACCGATGCGGGTATGTAGCGAAACGACGCAGGCTTCGCGCAGCGGGTCAATGGCCGGATTGGTTACCTGCGCAAAGCGCTGCCGGAAGTAGCCATAGACGGGGCGGGGCGCATGAGCCAATGCAGCCAGCGGAGCGTCGTCGCCCATGGACCACACCGCATCTTTGCCGTCCGCCGCCATGGGCGCCAGAACCATGCGGACATCTTCGTGGGTATAGCCGAAGCAGCGCTGCTTCTCCATGAGAGACTTTGCATCCGGCCCGGAGTCAGCGAGAGGAAGCTCCTGCAGCGGCACATCCGCAGCCAGCACGGCGTAACTCTCAGAGGACTGGTCAAAGAGATCGAGCAGAGCATCACTGTCATAGATCTTCTGCTCCCACATATCCACAACCAGCATCTGTCCTGGTCCCAGCCGCCCGCTCTGCTCCACCTCATTGGGGTCAAGGTCGACCAGTCCGGCTTCAGAGCCAGCCACAACCAAACCATCGCGGGTAACGGCATAACGGCAGGGTCGCAGTCCGTTGCGGTCCAGCGCCGCGCCTACATAGCGTCCGTCGCTGAAGGCAAGAGCGGCCGGACCATCCCACGGCTCAGCACAATCCTGGTGGTATTTCAGAAAGGGAGATTCGCGGCGCGTCTCCGCTGGCGGCACCAGCATGCGGATAGCCTCCGGCAGGGTTCGGCCATTCTGCGATATCAACTCAATCGCTTCATCCAGCGAGGTGGAATCCGTACCGCCCCTGGTGAGGATGGGCTTGCACTCCACCGGCAACTGCGAATCGCGCGCATCCATCCGGGCACGATTTCCCCATACGGTGTTGATCTCGCCGTTATGCGCCAGCGTGCGCAATGGCTGGGCGCGGTGCCAGGTGGGAAGCGTATTGGTGGCATAGCGCTGGTGGAAGATGGCGAAATCCGTCACATACCGCGGCGACTCCAGGTCGGGGTAAAAATGGCCCAACAGGCGGCCAACACACATCGCCTTATAGATGATGGTTTTTGAGGAAAGTGAACATATATAAGAGGTTGGTTCGTATTGCGCCTCTACATCTTCCTGCAGGCGCTCAAACTGTTTGCGGGCCAGATAGAGACGGTGCTCGATGGTGTCAGGATCGCCGCCGGTCACCAGAACCTGCCGGAACTTCGGCATCGTCTCCACCGCGATCTCGCCCAGAGCGTCGACCCGGACGGGAACATCGCGCCAAGCCAGTACCTTCAGCTGCCGCGAATTCAAACAGCTTGCCAGGGCCGCTTCAGCCTGCGCGGCGAAGTTTGCATTGGCTTCCCCAGCGGGGAGATACAGCACGCCAACACCCAGTGGCTCGTCTTCGCCCAACTGAATGCCTGTGGCCGCCAGCAGGAATTCGCGGGGTACGGCGGTCATGAGACCGACGCCGTCAGAGCTTTTTCCGTCAGCAGCCACGGCACCGCGATGCGCGAGCCGAGCCAGGGCGGTGAGCGCCTGCTGCAAAATCTGGTGAGTAGACTCCTGCCGGGCTGAGGCGACGAAACCTACACCGCAGGAGTCATGGTCAAAACGGGGATCAAGCAGATTGCGCAGAGGGGCGCGATACTGAGGCTGCGCACTTCCCCGTGCAGGGACAGCGCTGCCAGGCGTACCGGGTTTGCGGGGAAACAAGCCCATAGCTCAATATACGTCTGCATTGATTGCAGTCAAGACGGCGCAACACTGTGGCGCAAATATTTCTCAGGCAAGGGCTGCAAAGGGAAAAGCCAGGTTTCCACAGCAGGAAGCCTGTGCATACTTATACATATTCATGTATATTTATGCATGAAGGCGCATCCCGCAAGGGAGGCGCATTTTTACGTTTCAAAATGCAGGTTTTCGCACGGGAAAATGTATGAAACAGCAACGCCACAATGCGATTCGGGAGCTGCTGACAACGGTCACCGTTGCCAGCCAGGACGAGCTGCGCCGCAAGCTGGCTCGCCGCGGTTTCAATGTCACCCAGGCGACCCTTTCCCGCGATATCCGCGAGCTGAAGCTGAATAAAGGGCCGGGTGGGTATGCGCTGCCCGCACACAATATAGATGACGAAGATATGCCGGGCATAGAAGATGTACTAGGCAACTTCGGCCTGGAGGTGCGGCAGGCGCAGAACCTGCTGGTGCTGGTGACGACGACCGGCTCTGCCCAGCCAGTGGCTGCAGCGTTGGACTATGAAGACTGGCCGGAAGCAATTGGCACCATCGCCGGCGACGATACCGTGCTGGTGATCTGCGCCAGTGAAGAGAAAGCGTCTACGCTGCGTACACGCGTGGAAGGGTATATCGGATGAGCACGACCATGACGTTGGCGGAAGAGAAGAAGACCGGGAAGCACTCGACGGTAAAGACCGCGGTAGTGGGCGTTGGCGGCTATGCCGGCGGCGAACTGGCGCGGCTGCTGCTGCATCATCCGAAGCTGGCGGGCACTCCCCCGCTCTTCCTGGGCCGTGCCACGGGAGAGACTGACACGCACACCGTGATGGTGGAAGACCTGCATCCGCAGCTCGCGCTGGGCGCAGGAGCCGCGGCGCACGAGGTGAAGGCCTTCAGCTGGGAGTTACTGGCAGACGAAGGCGTGGACGTGATGTTTCTGGCCACGCCGCATGAGGCCTCGCGCGAGTGGGTGCCGGAGCTGCTGCAACGCGGCATTCGCGTGGTGGATCTGAGCGGCGCGTGGCGCTTGCAGGATGCCGACAACCGCGCCGTATATAAGCTGCATGACGCCGACCCTGTCGCCGCTGCCGCACTGCAGAAGGAAGCCGTGTTTGGCTCGCCGGAACTGCATCGCGCAGAGATCGCCGGTGCGCGGCTGGTGGCGAATCCCGGGTGCTATGCCACGTCCATCATTCTGCCGCTGGCGCCGCTGGTGCGCGCAGGGCTGGTAGACAAAGATCACGGCATCATCGCCGATGCAAAGTCCGGTGTCTCCGGCGCGGGCAAAGCCGCAACCGCGAAGACGCACTTCATGTATGCGGCAGACAATCTTTCCGCCTATGCCGTCTTCGGGCATCGCCACACCGGCGAGCTGCTGGAGCAGCTTGGGCTGACCACGAAGCAGATACAGTTCACGCCCCACCTGCTGCCGATTCCCCGGGGGATACTCTCCACCATCTACGTGCGCCTGCAGCGCAAGGTTACGGCAGAGGAGATTGAAACCTGCCTGCGCAGCTTCTATGCAGAGAGCCCGCTGGTCCGCATCCACGCGACGCCGCACCTGCCGCAGATTCAGCATGTGGTGCGCACCAGCTATTGCGACATCGGCTTTGAACTGGCGAAGGACGGCAAGCGGCTGGTGATGATCTCATGCCTAGACAACCTGCTGAAAGGCGCGGCCAGCCAGGCGGTGCAGAACATGAATCTGATGTGCGGATTTAAGGAAGCAGAGGGTTTGCTATGAAGTACGTGATTAAGCTGGGTGGCGCTGCACTGGAGAAGCCGGAGCTTCTCTTCGCCATCGGCAAAGCCATCTCTACGCTGGCGAGCGACGGCAACCAGGTGGCAGTGGTCCATGGCGGAGGCGTACAGCTCACCAAGACGCTGGCGGCACTGGGCAAGAAGAGTGAATTTATACACGGCCTGCGCATTACCGACGCAGAAACCCGCGACGCCGCTCTGATGGTGCTGGCCGGGCGGGTGAACAAGTCACTGGTAGCCGCGCTGGGCAAGCATGGCCAGGCCGCTGTAGGCCTGACGGGTGGCGACGGCGCCGTCTTCCGCGCGCGCAAGAAGAAGACAGAGCACGACCTCGGATTTGTGGGCGAGATTGCGGCGACTGATCCGCGCTGGCTGGAAGCAATCTGGAAGATGGACGCCGTGCCGGTCATCTCAAGCATCGCGCTCGGCTTTGACGGCGAGTACTACAACATCAATGCCGACGAGATGGCATCGGCCTGCGCGGTGTGCACCCATGCCGATGCGCTGGTGTTCCTGACGGACGTACCCGGCGTGAAGGGCGCTGACGGCAACATCATGCGCTGGCTTTCGCTGGCGCAGGTGCCCGCAATGGAGAAGGCTGCGGTGATCTCCGGCGGCATGCTGCCCAAGCTGAATGCCTGCCGCGAAGCGTTGCTGGGCGGAGTGAAACGTGTACGTATTCTGCCGGCAGAATCTGCCAGCGTATTACCCGATCTTTGCAGTTCGCGCGTTGAAGACGGAACGGAAGTGATGGTCGCCTAGAGCGCCCAGAGAGGACCCCATGACGATGAACCTTGCATCAATACAAGCCGCCGAGAAGAAACTGATGCTGCAGACCTACGAGCGGAATCCCCAACTGTTCGTCAGCGGCAAAGGCGTCTACCTGCGCGACGAGGAAGGCAATGACTTCCTCGACCTGCTGAGCGGCATCGGCGTCTCCGCGCTCGGCTATGGCCATCCGGCGATTGAGAACGCCATCGTGGAGCAGAGCAAGACGCTGCTGCACACTTCAAACCTCTTCTATCACCGCGGCACCGCAGAGCTGGCGTTGCGGCTGACGGAGATTACCGGGCTGGACCGCGCCTTCTTCTGCAACAGCGGCACTGAAGCATGGGAAGCCGCGCTGAAGGTAGCGCGCGCGCATGCCGGTCTACTCCGCGCGGAAGGAAAGCACATTGGCACAAAGATTCTCGCCATGGACCAGAGCTTCCATGGCCGGACGATGGGCTCCGTCGCCACCACGCACAAGGAAAAGTACCGCACTCCCTTCGCGCCGGTGATGCCCGGCGTTGAGTTCGTCACATTCAACGATGTGGCTGACCTGCGCGCCAAGTTCTCCAACGACGTGTGCGCCATTTGCGTTGAGGCGGTGCAAGGCGAGGGCGGCGTCCGCCCGATCACGCAGGAGTTCTTCGCCGCGGCGCGCGAACTGTGCGACCAAACCGGCGCGCTGCTGCTGGCAGACGAAATTCAGAGCGGCATGGGACGTACCGGCGAATGGTGCGCGTACCAGCACTACGGCGTGCAGCCTGACGTGACCACGCTGGCCAAACCGCTGGCAGGCGGCATCCCCATGGGCGCCATGCTCTGCACGGAAGAAGCAGCGCGGGCCATCACCCCGGGGATGCACGGCACCACCTTCGGCGGCGGGCCGCTGGCCTGTGCCGTGGCTATCGCTGTGATTGACACCATGCAGCAGCAGAACACGCTCGCCAATGTGCGTAACGTGGGCGGCTACTTCAAGGAGCAGTTACAGGCACTCGCGGCCAAGCACAGCGCCATTGTGGATGTGCGCGGAGAGGGCCTGATGCTGGGCATGGAACTGAACTCCGCCGAACTCGCCAAGAGCGTGCTGGAAGAGATGATGCGCCGCCGCATCATCATCAACCGCACCAGTGAGACGGTAATCCGTTTTCTCCCTCCCTACATTCTGGAGCGCAAGCACGTGAACATCACCGTGAGCGCACTGGACGACATTTTGAAGAACGTAACCCAGGCCGGCGCAGTGCTGGCAGGAGAACATGCCAATGGCTAGCAAAACACTCATCATGAATCCGAAGTCCGCCGCGCCGGGGTTCAAACCCGCCGCACTTGGCATCCAGTCCGATGCCGCTTTCGCTGAAGCAGCCAAGGGCCTGAGCGGCCGCGACCTGTGTTCCATCGCCGACCTCTCCGTGCAGGAGATGTCAGCCCTGATGGAGCTTACGCACGCGGTGAAGGAGCATCCGGAAGACTTCCGCCACGCGCTCGACGCCAAGCAGATGGTGCTCTTCTTTGAGAAGGCTTCGCTGCGCACGCGGCTGACGTTTGAGACCGCCATCAACACCCTCGGGGGCAACGCCGTGTTTGTGGACCAGACACAGTCTCCGCTGGGCGAACGCGAGTCGCTGGCCGATATGGCTCGCAACCTGGAACGCTGGATGAGCATTATCGTGCTGCGCACCTACGCGCACGAAACCATTGTGGAGATGGCTTCGTACTCCAAGATTCCGGTTATCAATGCGCTGTCAGATTATGAACATCCGTGCCAGGCGATTGCTGACTTCTTCACGCTTGAAGAGCGCTTCGGTTCAGTCGAAGGGCTGAAGTTCACCTACGTGGGCGACGGCAACAACGTGTGCCACTCACTGATGCTGACGGCAGCGCAGCTCGGCGCACACTGCACCGTGGCAACGCCGAAGGGCTATGCGCCGAAGCTCGACGTCATCCACAACGCGATTGAAATAGCAGAGAGCACCGGAGGCAGCATCACGCTGATGCACGACGCGGTCAAGGCCGTGACAGGCGCGGACGCCATCTACACAGACGTATGCGTGAGCATGGGCATGGAGCACGAGTCGACCAAGCGCGCCCCGATCTTCGTGCCGTACCAGGTGAATGAAGCACTGATGGGCCATGCGCAGCCGCATGCCGTCTTCATGCATTGCCTGCCCGCGCGCCGCAATGCAGAAGTGACGGATGGCGTGCTGGATGGGCCTCAGTCCGTCGTCTTCGACCAGGCAGAGAACCGCATGCACGCGCAGAAGGCACTGTTGCTGATGCTGCTGGGCGGAGCCAAGCGTATTCCCAACAGCCGTAATCGCAACCCGCGCAAACGCGTTTAGCCGCTCACGACAACGAACTAACAGCAGCAGCTTCAGGAAAGCTATTCATATGTCTGTAATTCTCGAATCATTGCCCGCTGGTCAGAAGGTTGGCATCGCCTTCTCCGGTGGGCTAGACACCAGCGCCGCGCTGCACTGGATGAAGCAGAAGGGCGCAGTGCCCTATGCCTATACCGCCAACCTGGGCCAGCCGGATGAAGCCGACTACGACGAGATTCCGCGCAAAGCGCTGGAGTATGGCGCGGAGAAGGCGAGGCTGATCGACTGCCGCGGGCCGCTGGTGCGCGAAGGCATCGCCGCGCTGCAGGCTGGGGCGTTCCACATCACCACGGCGGGGGTCACATACTTCAACACCACGCCCATCGGCCGCGCCGTGACCGGCACGATGCTGGTTACGTCCATGAAGGAAGACGACGTCAACATCTGGGGCGACGGATCGACCTTCAAAGGCAACGACATTGAGCGCTTCTATCGCTATGGTCTGCTGGTGAACCCGAACCTGAAGGTCTACAAGCCCTGGCTCGACGCCGCGTTCATTGACGAGTTGGGCGGGCGCGCGGAGATGTCTGCCTTCATGCAGAAGTCGGGCTTCAGCTACAAGATGTCATCGGAGAAGGCGTACTCGACCGACTCCAACATCCTGGGCGCGACCCATGAAGCGAAGGACCTGGAGCTGCTGACCAGCAGCATGAAGATCGTGGAGCCCATCATGGGCGCAGCATTCTGGCGCGACGATGTGGAGGTGAAGCACGAAGAGGTAAGCGTGCGCTTCGAGGAAGGCTTCCCTGTCGCACTGAACGGTACGGAGTTTGCCGATCCGGTGGAGTTGATGCTCGAAGCCAACCGCATCGGCGGCCGCCACGGGCTGGGCATGAGTGACCAGATCGAAAACCGCATCATCGAAGCGAAGAGCCGCGGCATCTATGAGGCTCCGGGACTGGCGCTGCTGTTCATCGCCTACGAACGGCTGATCACCGGCATCCACAACGAGGACACCATCGAGCAGTACCGCGAACACGGGCGCAAGCTGGGGCGGCTGCTGTACCAGGGCCGCTGGTTCGATTCGCAGGCCATCATGCTGCGCGAAGCCGCGCAGCGCTGGGTCGCCAAGCCTGTTACTGGAGTGGTGACGCTGGAGCTGCGCCGCGGCAACGACTACTCGATCTTGAATACAGACTCGCCCAATCTCACGTTTAAGCCGGAGCGCCTGAGCATGGAGAAGACCGAGTCTACCTTCTCTCCGCGCGACCGCATCGGCCAGCTCACCATGCGCAACCTGGATATCACCGACACGCGCGCCAAGCTGCTGACCTATGCGGAGACGGGGCTGCTGACGCTGAGCAAAGGCGCGGCAATGCCACAGCTCAACAACGGGAGCGATAAGGAGTAGTCAGATTCTTAGGAAATATTTAGTTTGATATTTTTACCTTAGTGAGATGGAGGTAATCATTCGCGACGTCGAGCACTGCATCTTTGCCGTCACTCATGATTTCGAAGGCTTCCGGACTTCCGCAAATCGCAGACAGCCCGTGCGAAACAAAGGAATACTCTATTACAGGCGCCACTAAGCCTATTTGATCTGGTCTTATGTGATACGCCTGTAAAAATTCATCGGCAGAATATTTGTTTGCTTCAACAGATAGCACTTGGATGTTAGCGCCACATGCTGAAACTGAATTGCGCTCAAACCGTAAATTGGCACCTATGAGTCTGTGCTCTTGTTTTGCATCAATGCCAATCGGTTGAGGAGACATGTCGTAGAACGGCTTACCAATAATCCATCGGCCAAGTAGGAAGCCAGGGACTATTTGCGAAGTGGAACCGGGTTGCATAGTAATCAACAAGAACGCAATAATGGCGGCTGCTTTCATGACACACCTCAGTCTCCGCAACAGAATACCGAAAGCGAGAAAATAGCGAAACTGATGTCCAATACCCAACAACCCGCCAAGATGTGGTCAGGCCGCTTTCGCGAGCCGCTCGACGAACAGTTCGAGCAATGGCAGCGTTCGTTTCCGTTTGACTGGCGCCTGCTACCGCAGGAGGTGGCAGCCAGCGCCGCACATGCGCGCGCCATAGCCGCCGCCGGAATCCTAACGCCGGAAGAACTGGAACTCACACTAAAAGGGCTGGAAGACGTGGGCCGCAGGCCGGAACGCTGGGCCTCGCGCATTACCGTGGATGGAGGCCCTCCCTCATTTCTGATCGACCGGCAGATCGGCATGGCGCTGGTTGCATCGTCGCCGCAATCCGAAGACATCCATCACTTCGTTGAACTGGAACTGACGAAAGAGATCGGCAGTCTGGCGCTGAAGCTGCACACCGGGCGCTCGCGCAATGAACAGATCGCGACGGACATGCGCCTGTTTGTGCGCGATGCTATTGACGCGACACTGAACGGCGTACATGCGTGGGCCTCTGCCCTGCTGGACCTCGCAGAGAAGTGCGGCGACGCGGTGATGCCCTCGTACACGCATCTGCAGCGCGCCGAGCCTGTGCTAGTGGCGCACTGGCTGCAGACCTACGTGCAGATGCTGCTGCGCGACGCATCGCGGCTGCAGGATGCCCGCAAACGGATGAACCTTTGCCCGCTTGGCGCTGGCGCTATTGCCGGAGCGACGCTGAAGCTGGACCGCACCATCGCAGCGAAAGCTCTGCACTTTGACGCGCCCACGGCCAACAGCATGGACGCCACCAGCGACCGCGACTTCGCGCTGGAGTTTACCCAGACGCTGGCGCAGATGGGCGGCCACATTTCGCGCTTTGCGGAAGAGATCACCATCTTCTCCACGGCGGAATTCGGATTTATCGATTTGCCGGAGCGCTTCTCTACCGGGTCCAGCGCGATGCCGCAGAAGAAGAATCCTGACCTGACGGAGCTGATTCGCGGTAAATCCGGGCGGCTGCTGGCAGCATCCAATGCCGTAGCTGTGCTGACCAAGGGGCTGCCGCTGGCGTACAACAAGGACCTGCAGGAGATCCAGGAGCCGGTGTTTGACGCTGCAGATACCATGCACGGCATCCTGTCAGTTTTGCCGGGATTCACGCACGCGCTGAACTTCAAGTTCGAACGCATGGCGGCAGCGGCAGAGTCCGGATTTCTGAATGCGATGGCGGCGGCAACGTACCTGGTCCACAAGGGCGTTCCCTTCCGCAAGGCGCACGAGAAGATAGGCAATGCCGTACGTTTCGCAATCGAAAAGGGTTGCGAGCTGGGCGGGCTGACGCTGGCGGAGCTGAAACAGTTTGGCGAGGAATTTGACGAGGGATTCTTCCCTGCGATTTCGCTGCAGGCCACGCTGGATTGCCACGACGTAACCGGCGGCACCGCTAGTGCACAGGTGAAGACTGCATTGAAAGCTGCGCGGCAGCAAGTGGCCGCACTGGGTAAAATAACTGAGGCCGCGCGCGCTTCGAGCGTCCGCTGACGAGTATAGGAAACGCTATGCAACAGACATCCACGGTGCGCAACGCCCGCTTGAGCGACGCCACCAACATCTACGACCTGATCACGTCGCTCTCGCACGATGGCACGCTGCTGCCACGCAACTACTCCGAGATATGCGAGAACGTGCGCGACTTCATCGTGGCGGAATCAGAGTCCGGCGTATTCCTGGGCTGCGGCGCGCTGCATCTGTATGGCCCGCACCTGTCAGAGGTTCGCTCCATCGTGGTGAAGCCTGAGGCCAAGGGACAGGGCGCAGGCGGCCGCATTCTGCGGGCGTTGCTCGAGGAGGCGAATGAGCAGGGCGTTGCCGCGGTCTGCCTGTTCACGCGCATCCCGGATTTCTTTTTTCACTTCGGCTTCCGCATGGCAGAACGCGCGCAGATGCCCGACAAGGTGTACAAGGATTGCCAGAGCTGCCCGCGGCTGTATGCATGCGATGAAGTGGCCATGGTACGCGGACCACTGCCCAAGATCGCCGTTCTGGGCAGCTACAAGTTTGAGAAGCCGGAGCTGGTGCAGTTGGAAACAGCCGGCACGCGGCACTAAAACTTAGAACTGCGAACTATCATCAGTCAGTTACACTTTTTCCCTTCAATTCGTTCGGCCTTGTCCAAAACCGAATTGAGCAGCTTCACCTGAAGTGGAGAAATTTCATTGGCTGCGGTCGCGGAAGTCTTCAGAACCCAAGCATTCCATTTGGGCTGCTGGGTGATTTTCGCAGACCCAAAATCCAATACATTCGCGCTAAGTACTTGCAAACCACTTTCGATATCAGTCAAAACAGATACCAACAATATTTCATTTGAGAGTTTTGGATTCGCATGCTCGTTGCTGACAATTAGGGAAGCAAGGTCCAAATTACTCTTCAATGCATCGATTGTCTTCTCTATTACCTTTCCCTGTTCATAGGACACTTGTAAATCTTCTATGTGGATAGTTATCAATGATCTCCATTGAGGAAGATCAGACTGTATTTGTTTCGACAGATCACTTGGGAATTGACCATAAATACAGTTCGTCGAACAGGCTAAAAATATAAGAACTATGAAATATATGAGCCGCTTCATCTCTCCTCTTTCACGATGGCAGGATAGGTGATAAAGCTACCATAAATGGTAGTATCCGCCCTGCCGCGTCAATTCCAGATCCACGCCAAATAGTTCGCGTAGACGCTCACGGGTGACCAGTTCATCCTTTGGTCCATCGGCAACGATGCGGCCATTCTTCATCATGATGACACGCTCGATCTCCGGCGGAATATCCGCCAGCAGATGCGTGATGAGCAGGATGCCGACGCCATCACGCGCCAGCTTGCGCAGCAGCTCGCGCAGTTCGCGCTGCGCCGCGATGTCCAGAGCATTCGATGGCTCGTCCAGCAGGAGCATCTCGCTGGATTGCACCAGGGCGCGGCCAATCATTGTGCGCCGCTGCTCGCCGGCAGACATCTCGCCCACCGGCTTGGCGGCCAGATGGGTGGCGTCCAGCTGCGCCATCACCGCGCGCGCCCGTTCGCGCATGGCGTCAGTTACCGTAAGATTCGGCCAGAGCGTGGAGCTGGAAAAGAAGCCGGACAGCACAGCATCGAAGCCGGTGGTGGTGCGCGTCTGGCGACCGGGGAGTTCAGCAGAGACGATGCCCAGGCGCTTCTTCAACTCAGTCAGGTCCCAACGCTCGCGCCCGAAGATGCGCACCCGCATATCCGGCGTCACCAGGGGATAGCACTCGCAGGTCATGGTCTTGATGAGCGTGGATTTACCGCAGCCATTCGGGCCCAGGATGGCGACATGCTCGCCCCGCTGAATGCGCAGGTTGATGTCATGCAAAACAACATTGTCGCCACGCGCAACGCTCACATGTTCGAAGAGAAGGAAGGGCTCAGTAGATTGAGAAGTCATCTCTACAAGGATACAAGGCAAAGAAAAACGCCCCGGCGAACCGGAGCGTTTTCTGTGAAGCAGTTTGGGTTAGGGCTTGGTTCCAAGCGTGCTGTTCTTCGCCCCGATGGAGAGCGGAGTGACCACTGGAACCGCAGCGCCAACAAACTCCACCATCGACTGCACCGTGCCGCTGCTCGGGGCCCACACATTACCGGAAGGATCGACAGCAATGGCGCGAACTGTACCCAGAATGGTCTTCTGGAATCCACCCGACGTGGGGCAGTTTGTTCCCGTGGATGAGCAGGTTGCGGGCCCAGTGGCTCCGTTCGGGCCAGTGTAGGAGATGGAGTTCAGGTTCTTATCCACCTCCGCCAAGGCGTAGATGGCAACTCCCGTGGGCGATGTGGCCGCCGTGTATACGGGGTAGCCCATTCCGACCCAGATATTGCCTGCTCCATCCACTGCGACAGAGCGCGGCGCCACGACACCACCTGCAAATTTGGCACTGATAACGGCACTCACCGTACCCACACCAGTGGGCGTTGCTTTGAACAAGGTATTCGCAGGTGCTCCGGAGCAGCAGGTGCTGCCTCCGTAGAGATTTCCCGAAGAGTCGATCGCCGCGCCGTAGGCATTATTCACAAGACTGGTAGTTAACGCTGTACCCGGATTAGCCTGCGTGTACCCGCCGGTCGGTGTCGCCCCCCCGGGGTACAACTCATAGATGCTCGCACCGCTGGCAGCCGGTGACCAGATGTTGCCAGAGGGATCTGCAGCAACGAACAGATCGCCCGACAGGCTGGCTATGGCTGCACCAACTGAGACGCCAGCAGCGGCCACGGAAGCGGATGAAGCGCCGACATACTCCTGCATTGAAGTAGCGGAACTGGTTGGAACGTAGAAGACATTGCCAGAACCGTCCGCAACGATGCCACCCGCTGCAACCGTCGTGGTCCAGTTGAGCGTGGTTCCACCAGTGAGATATTCGTAAACGCTGGATGTGGTATTGGATCCAGACGACCAGACATTGCCGGCTGTATCGATGGTGAGTCCGCGACCGGCAGTAATATTGCCGAATGCGCATACCAAGGCCCCACCCGTCGGTGAGAGCTGCCCAAGATTATTCACTGCACCACTGGCACCATTGTTGAACCACACATTGCCACCCGCATCGATAGCGATCCATTCCATGGAACCGAAGTAAGCCTGAGTATTGCAGGTACCACTGGAGGTATATGCAACGCTGACGGTCCAATCAGAAGGTTGAGAGCTGAACCCGGTGCTGGGGAAGGGCGCTCCAGTTGCTGCCGGGGCACTGTAAAGACAGTTGAGATTTGAGGTAGCTGACGTATTGAATACACAGCTGGCAGCGGCAATCTGCGTTCCAGAATTGACCGGGTTGATGGCCATGTAATAGACAGCCTGCAGAGTATTTGTCGCCGCATTGAATGTGGCAGATGGCTGACTAGTCAAGGCTGCAGACGGCGGCGGAGTTGCAGCAAAAAGCGTAGTACAGGCGCTGGTGTATTCATCCACGCAAGAAGCCATGATATTGGCAATGAAGCCGATCTTGCCGGACTCCGGCGTGCCGGTCATGGTTACACCCGAGACGGTAGATGTGGGAGTGAAAGTGGCATTCGGCGTACCCGTAGCATAGGGCACCAACTGCGGAATAATCGCGAAGGCATTCTGCAATCCGAGGATTCCCTGCGGCGTGCTGCTGGTACCAATTTTCACGCCCGCAGACGTATCAGGATTGATGTACTGCGCCAGCGCGAAGATCGATGCAACGCTCTGCGCTTCGTTTACGTTTACAAAAGCCGGCACGCTGCTGCACTGCCCGATTCCGGCCAGAAGCAGGATGGCAGAGTTGGACTGTACATTCCCGGTCACATCGCCGCCGCGCGGGTCTCCGCCAACCACCGTGATGTAAATCTCTGTCGAAGCCGTCGGACAAGCATAGGTATTGCCCAGCGTCCCCGGCTGCGTCGGAACCTGAGAGAAAGTAAATATGCCAGTGCCAACTGTATCCGTTGTCGTCTGCGCCAGCAGGGTGGAGCCCAGGCCGTAGCCGCCCGTTCCGGCTGCATAGAGGTTCACCGTCGCGCCGCCGATTGGCTGGTGGCCACCGTACACCGTGCCTTCAAAGGAGCTCATGGTGTTCAGCCCCTTGCCGTCAGGGGCGCTGATACCCATGCCGCAGCCAGCAGTAATCAACGTGGCCGAGGTGGCCAGGGCGAGCAAACCGATCTTCAGCTTAGAAGTTGCTAATGCGCGAAATCCATTCAACTGCATCATGTCTTCCCCCAAAAGTTAAAATGCTACCGCCGGTAGCGAACCGCTTAGCTAACCGGGAAACGTTGCTGTCTGAATGAGGCTAGAGTAGCAGACGACGGACATATCCCAACCAATAAATTTGGTAAATTCTTGGGAATTTCATCTGTCATTACATTTGCTACTAGTGCATATAAAAGGATTGATTTGCCGGTGGTTGCACCACTGCGGAAATTGGCGTGTTGTAACTCCGTCGCCAGCGAAACTTCCGACAATTGATCCAACACAGAAAACGAAGAAATACAGGGCATCTTGGAATCTCCATGGAAGCGGAAGATCGCTTAGGCCGTAAGCGCAAAGTGGCGCACTGTAAAAATGAGAGCCCAGTGTAGCAAGACAAATGCCAATTCCAACATTAATTTCTGTGTAATGTGTGAGATGCGTTCCCATTCACGAACGGCGCATAATAGTAGAAAGGACATAAATCGCCGCTTTCCATGATGAAGATACCTGCCAAAGTTCTGCTTATACCTACTCATGATTCCCTGCCCGGCGGTTTCCGTTGGGGCGCCGTAAAAGCTGGAATCAAAGCCAGCGGCAACCTCGATCTGGCGCTCGCCACCGCGCCTGACGGCGCGAATGCCGCGGTCATGTTCACGAAAAACCAGGTCGTCGCCGCGCCCATCATCGTGGGCCGCGAGCACATCAGCAGTACCGGCGGCCACGTTCGCGCCGTGCTGGTGAACTCCGGCAATGCCAACTGCGCCACCGGCGAGCACGGGCTGGCTGTGGCGCGCACCAGTTGTGCAGCTGCCGCTGCCGCCCTAGGCTGCGAACCACAGCAGGTTCTCCCTTCGTCGACCGGCGTCATCGGCGTACCCATGGCGGTGGAGAAGATTACCGATGCGCTGCCCGCCGCAGTCGCAGCGCTGGGCAGCACCGCAGAACACGCCACGCTCTTCGCCCGTGCCATTATGACCACAGACACGAAGATGAAAACGGCGCTGGCTGCATTTCACGTGGGTGATAAACCGGTCCACATCTTCGGCACGTGCAAAGGGGCGGGCATGATTGGCCCCCAGCTTGGGCCACCGCATGCCACCATGCTGGTCTATCTCTTTACCGATATCGCATCCTGTCCGGAGGCTCTTCGCGCCGCTTTGGCGCCCGCCGTGGAGATGAGCTTCAACTCCATCTCCATTGACGGCGACACCTCAACCAATGACACGGTTCTGCTGCTAGCCAGCGGAACCAGCGGCGTCCCACTGAATCAGGATGCCTTCCCTGCCTTTCAGCAGGCGCTGGATGCTGTGTGTGCGTCGCTCGCCCACCAGATAGTGGACGACGGTGAAGGCGTAACCCATGTCGTCGAACTCTCCATCACCGGGGCGCGGACCTCAGCCGAAGCCCGCCAAGTGGCACGCGCCATCGCGCATTCACCGCTGTGCAAGACGGCCTGGTCCTCCGGCGATCCGAACTGGGGGCGCATTCTGGCCGCTGCGGGCTACTCCGGCGTGGAGTTCGATCCGGCGCTGGTCAATATCCACATCGGGCCACTGCCGGTATTCGAGCGCGGGGTGCGCTCACCCGCCTTTGATGAAGCCGCCACCCACCAGCACATGCAGCAGCGCGAATACACCATTCACATGGACATGGGACAGGGCACGGCGAGCAGCCGGTTTCTCACCTGCGATCTGACGGTGGAGTACGTGCATATCAACGCGGATTATTCGACGTAGAATTTGCAGGTACAGCGTTTCGCAATGCGGGAAGCATCTCCCGCCTGCTGGAATCCTGCAGGCAAAACCGGATATCTTATACACTGAACAGCTGAGCGTATTCATTCCCGGCATCCTGCCGCGCGACGCGCGAACTTCTTCTATCTATATGACTATAAAGAATGCAGTGAACGATTTCCCCGAAGAGATTGCCGAATGGCTTGAAGCATTTGATGACGTCGCCGCTGATGGCGCAGGCCAGGGAGCCGCGCTGCTCGCGGCGCTCAGCGACCATGCGCGCACGCTCGGTGTCAGCACCCCGGGTAAGTTCGTTACCCCTTACTGCAATACCATCCCGGTGGATGAAGAAGTTCCCTACCCTGGCGATCGTGACATGGAGCGCCGCGTAGAAGCGCTGCTGCGCTGGAACGCCATGGCCATGGTGCACAGCCAGAACAAGAAGGACGCCGGCATCGGCGGACACATCTCAACGTATTCCTCGCAGTGCACACTGCTGGAGGTGGGCTTCAACCACTTCTTCCACGGCAAGTATGGCGAGCAGCCCGGCGACTTCATCTACTTTCAGGGCCATGCATCACCCGGCGTCTACGCCCGCGCCTTTCTTGAAGGCCGCTTCGACGAGAAGCGCCTCAGCAACTTCCGCCACGAGCTGCGCGGCGAGCCTGCGCTCTCCAGCTATCCGCATCCGTGGCTGATGCCGGACTTCTGGAACTTCCCAACGGTCTCCATGGGGATCGGCCCGCTCAATGCCATCTACCAGGCGCGCTTCATGCGCTACCTGGAGCACCGCAAACTGATTGAGACTACACCGCGCAAGATATGGGCCTTTCTGGGCGACGGCGAAACCGATGAAGTGGATTCGCTCGGCGCGCTCAGTATTGCCACGCGCGAAAAGCTCGACAACCTTATCTTCGTCATCAACTGCAACCTGCAGCGGCTGGATGGTCCGGTGCGCGGCAACGGCCGCATCATCGACGAACTGGAAGCCACCTTCCGCGGCGCGGGATGGAACGTCATCAAGGTGATCTGGGGTTCAGACTGGGATGAACTCTTCGCCCGCGATCAATCCGGCCTGCTGCTGAAGCGCATGGAAGAAGTCGTAGACGGCGAGTATCAGGCGTACAAGGCCAAGGGCGCAGCCTATCTGCGCCGCGAGTTCTTCGGCAAGTATCCAGAGCTGCTGGAACTCGTGAAGGACATCTCGGACGACGATCTTATCCGCCTGCATCGCGGCGGCCATGATCCTTCAAAGGTCTACAACGCATACAAGCGCGCTACCGAGCACACCGGCGGGCCCACCGTCATCCTAGCTAAGACGGTGAAGGGTTATGGTCTGGCCACGGCAGAGGCACGCAACGCCACCCACTCTGAAAAGAAGCTCAGCGAAGACGCCATGGCGTACTTCGTCAAGCGCTTCGATATCCCTGTTCCTCAGGAAGCGGCCAAGAACGGCGCATTCTTCCATCCTGGGCAGGACGCGCCGGAGATCCAGTACATGCAGGAGCGCCGCAAGCTGCTGGGCGGCTACCTGCCCACCAGAGAAGTTCCCAAGTTCGGATTCAAGGCACCCGCTCTGGATACCTTTGCCGAGTGGCTTGCCGGTTCCAAGGGCCGCGCCGTCTCAACCACCATGGGCTTCGTCGCCATCCTGCGCCACCTGCTGAAGGACCCGGAGATCGGCAAGCTGATCGTGCCCATTGTGCCCGATGAAGGCCGCACCTTTGGCCTCGAATCCGCCATTCGCCAGGTCGGCATCTATGCCTCAGAAGGCCAGAAGTACAAGCCGCACGATGTGGACATGCTGCTCTACTATCGCGAAGAGAAGGACGGCCAGATACTGGAAGAGGGCATCACCGAAGCCGGCTCCATGGCGTCATTCACCGCTGCCGGCACGGCATATTCCAACTACCACGTGCCCATGATTCCCTTCTACATGTACTACTCGATGTTTGGATTCCAGCGCATCGGAGACATGGCGTGGGCCTTTGCAGATTCACGCGGCAAGGGCTTCCTGATGGGCGGAACGGCCGGGCGCACCACCATGCTCGGCGAAGGGCTGCAGCACCAGGACGGCCACAGTACGGTTCTCTCCGGCACCATTCCTACATGCGTCACCTACGATCCGGCCTATGTATTCGAACTCGCCGTCATTCTGCAGGACGGCATTCGCCGCATGTATGAAGAGAACGAGCAGATCTACTACTACGTGACCATGTACAACGAAGACTATGCCATGCCGGAGATGCCCAAGGGCGCCGAGGAAGGCATTCTGCGCGGCATCTATAAGTTCAAGCCTGCAGAAAAGGGCAAGGCAACGGTGCAGCTCTTCGGCAGCGGCACCATCCTGAATGAGGTGCTGCGCGCACAGTCCATTCTGGCGGAGAAATACAACATCGCCGCGGATGTATGGAGCGTGACCAGCTACAACGAACTGCGCCGCGAGGCACTCGATGTCGAACGCTGGAACCGCCTGCATCCTACCGAAGAAGAAAAGCAGCCCTACATCGTGACCGCACTGGCAGGAGCCAGGGGCCCCATCATCGCCACCAGCGACTTTATGAAGTCCATGAGCGACCAGCTGGCGCCGTGGATTGATTTCACTCCAGAAGCCGCGGGCAAGCGCCGCCTGGTATCGCTGGGCACGGACGGATTTGGCCGCAGCGACAACCGCGAGCACCTGCGCCGTCACTTTGAAGTGAATGCAGAATCTGTTGTCGCCGCCACGCTTTCCAAGCTCGCTCGCGATGGCAGTTTCGACGCGAAGAAAGCGCAGAAAGCAATGGAAGATCTCGGCATCGACACCGAAGGCCGCAATCCAGCGCGATTCTAAAAGACCCTGCTCACTGCCGTTGAGCGCAACCGCACCACGAGAGGTTTCAGCCCATGGCTGCACCGGCCACGAAGAAGAAGAGTACCGCCCGCCGCACGCCCGCGGCTCCGCAGGCGCCTGCAGGAAGTTTTGAGAATCCGCTCATTCCGAATGCGCGCCTGCAGCTGATCTACAGCTCCATGCTGCGCGCGCGCCTGCTGGATGCCAAACTGGCGACTGCAGCACAGCGGACGCCGGAAGCGGTCGGCGCCGGATTGATTCTGAATCTCCGCGAGCAGGATGCCCTGCTCTCTGCCGCACCTTCACACCGTTTTCTCAAGGGTGTGCCGCTGAAGCAGTTGCTCCAGAAGCCAGCTCCCCGCACCATCGATCACGGATTTCCTGCGCAGAATGTGCTACCGGCAATCGCTGACAGCGCGGCGGCGCTCTATGCAGCGCTGGGCATCGCTTTCACTTACAAGGCCGGAGCGAAAAGCAGTCACGACAGCCATGTCGTCCTCGCCTACACGACAGATATTGAAGCGTGTCTGGCTGCTGCGCGTCTTGCCGAGCTGCACCGCCTGCCGATCCTTTTCATTCTCTCCCAGAACGGAACCACGCCCGTAGCCAGCCTTCGCGGCCACCGCTTCGCCCTTCCCGGCATTCCCGTGGACCGCGACGATGCCGTTGCGGTATACCGCGTGGCCCAGGAAGGCATTGCGCGGGCCCGCGCCGGCGGTGGTCCTACGCTGGTGGAATGCATGCGCTACACCGCGCCGCAGAAGCACAAATCTGACGCTATCGCTACCCTGGAACGCTACCTCAAGAGCAAGGGGCTGTTCACCGCCAGCTGGAAGCGCGCGCTCATCGATGGTTTCCGCCGAGAGCTTGCCGCTGCCACCGTCAAGGCGCGAAAAGCAACGAAGAGCTAGCCCCGGGCATCAAAAACCGTATCGCCATTGCCTCCAACCATTTACACTGAGTGCGCAATCTGTGAGGGGGGCCGCATCTTGTCTGCCGTGGGCACACTTTGCAAGCGAGGAGCCGTAATGAGTCAGCGTTCGGTCCGCATCATCTCCCTGGCAGGGATAATCATCCTGGCAGGATTCACACTTCCCGGGTCTTTATCAGCACAAAGCGGCAGCCAGCCAGCCACGCCGCCAACCACCACGCCCGCGATGCCTACGCCCACTCCGCTACCGGAATCGCAGGTCCCTGCCCAGCCGCCGTACCAGCCAGCGCAGCACGCTCCTATCGATTCCATGCCAAGGCCGACGCCTCTCGCCTCAGTGGCCAGCTTCAATCCTTATGCACTTCCCGCTGAATATCAGCCTCGCGAACATGCCGGATCGACTTACATTCCGGTGGACAGCTGGGTTTATCCCGCCATGTTACGGCTGTATTCGCTCGGCTACCTGGATACCGCATTCATTGGCATGCGCCCCTATACCCGGCTGAGCGCACTGCACGCCATCCAGTACTCGCAGGAAGATATTGTGGCCGACGATAATCCCCAGGCCGTAGCCATCCTGAATGATCTACTGCATGAACTGGAGTCTGAAGTGCATGCGCCCGGCAGCAGCCGCAGCAATATCTACGGTGTAGACAGCGTGTATACCCGGCTGCTGGGCATCTCCGGTCTGCCGCTGAATGACAGTTTTCACATCGGCCAGACCATGGTGAATGATTATGGCCGCCCATATCAGCAGGGATTCAACAACATCACGGGATTCAGCGCGCTCGGTGAGCGCGGACGCTTCTCACTCTATGTCCGCGGCGAATATCAGCACTCACCCAGCGCTCCCGGCTACTCGCCTGCGCTGGCGCAACAACTCGGAACCATCGATGGCTATACCACTCTTACGCCCACGGCGGACACTATGCCGCTGGGGCCGCTAGCGGCTCAGAATCCTTTCCGGCTTGTGGAAGCGACTGTCTCGGCTCATTTGCTCGGCCATGAGTTTTCCGGCGGCAAGAGTGATGCATGGCTTGGACCTGCATTCGGCGGCGCCATGTCCTGGTCAAACAATGCGGAGAATATCTACTCCTTCCGCATCAACCGCATTGAGCCGCTGCATATCCCGCTGCTCTCACGTCTGATAGGGCCAATGCGCTATGACTTCTTCGTGGGCAGCCTGAAGGGCCACACGCACCCCAACAGCCCATGGGTTCACACGGAGAAATTCGCTTTCCGTCCCAGCGCGAACTTCGAGTTCGGCTTTGAGCGCACCGTGATCTGGGGCGGCCATGGTCATGAGCCTGTGACACTGCACACGTTCTTCCGGAGCTTCTTCGACATCAACGACACCACCCTGGCCGAAAAGAACTCTGCCAGCGATCCCGGCGCCCGCTTTACCGCGTTTGATATGTCGTACCGCCTGCCGTTTCTTCGCAACTGGCTCACCTTCTATACCGATTCTGAGGCACACGACGACGTAACCCCGCCCAGCGCTCCCCGTCGCGCGGCCTACCGTCCCGGCCTCTATCTTTCACACGTCCCACGCCTGCCGCAGTTGGATCTGCGCGTGGAAGCCGTCTCAACTGATCCCGGCGTCAGCCGTTCGGTGAGCGGCTCGTTCAACTACTATGAAGGCATCCAGCAGGATGGCTATACCAATAAGGGATTTCTGATGGGTGACTGGATTGGCCGCGAAGCGAAGGGCGGGCAGGCCTGGCTCACCTGGCATTTGAGCGGTAGCCAGTGGATTCAACTTGAATACCTGAACAAGAAGACACCAACCAACTTCATCCCCGGCGGAACAACGCAGAACCAGTTCAAGGCGGAGACGTTGCTCCATATCCACAAGTCAATTGATCTGGATGGTTGGATACAGTACGAAGGCTGGAAGGCCCCCGTCTACAAAACGGGCCTTCAGACCAATGTTGCAACCGCAGTACAAATTACCTGGCATCCCGGACTGCACACTGCTCCCTGAATCTGGCTCTCACGTCATAAGTTCGGTAAAATGAGTATATTAAGCCTGCAATCAACTCTGCTGCCGGTTAGTTTTCACAGTTCCGGGGAGGCCAAGGCCCCCTAGCAAGCAATTTTTGATGGAGTGTTGATGGATCCCCAGCCTGTGAACCAGAGCGCCATGCCATCTCCTGAGCCGCCAGCTTATGGCGCCCCAGCCGGAGGCCCCCGCAGTGCAAACCCCGGCTTTCACGTGGAGGTTACAGATACCACTCTTTCCGATGCAACCGTAGTTCTGCGCAAGCGCCGCATGGTGCTGATCTTCGCGGTTCTTCTCGGTCTCATCTTTGGCATGTACCGCTCCTGGACGCAGCCGCGGCTGTTTACCGCGACCGGTGAAATCCAGGTGCGCCCAGGCACCTCGGCACAGTATCGCGTGGACAATGCGAGCAGCTTCGGCAGTTCTGATCCCATCATGCGTCTACAGACTGAGGTTGCTATTCTGCAGAGCGATTCGCTGGCGCTTAGCGTAGCCCAGGAGTTGAACCTGCAGAATGACCGCCTCTTCCTCAATGCCAAGGGGCCAGTGCCACATCGCAGTCTGGATGACAGCAACGGGGCATTGCGCGAAAAAATTATCCGTACGCTGCACTCGAATCTACGCGTTGTACTGGTTCCCCATACTGATCTCATCAAGATCAGTTACAGCTCGCTCGATGGCAAGCTCTCTGCCCGCATCGTCAACACGGTCATCAATGACTACATTCAGCGCAGCTTCCAGACGCGCTATGCCTCGACGCAGCGCGTCTCCGAGTGGCTCTCAAGCCAGCTCGACGATCTCAAGCAGCAGGTGGAAACGTCACAGGAACAGTTGATGGCGCTGCAGCCGCAACTTGGTGTGGAAGTCTTCGATCCAACGCACAACCAGATCAGCACGGACCTGGAAGAACTCTCACACGCATCAGAAGAGGCCCGCATCCAGCGCATCATCGCCGAAGCACGCTTCCGTATTCTTTCCGGCGATCAGAGCGGAATCGAAGCCCTGGAAACCGCTACCAGCGGTACCAACCCGACGTTGCTCTCGAGCCTGCGCCAGCAGCGCGCCACACTGCAGACGCAGCTGGCTCAGCAGAGCGTTGAACTGGGCCCCAACCATCCCCAGGTCAAGCAACTGCGCGCGCAGATAGCCACCATCGACACGGAAATGAGCAATGAGCAATCCCGTTTGATGGCACAGGCGAGGACGCAATTCACCTCTGCGGCCAGCACCGAAAAGATGACCCAGGCCGCACTCGATGCAGCCAAGGCGGACGCTTATAAGCTGCGCGACAACCTGATCCAGTATCAGATACGGCAGCGCGAATTCGAATCGAACCGCACACTCTACGAAGGGCTGCTCGAACGTCTGCGTGCCGCCGGCGTTCAGGCCGGCCTGGAATCCAGTGAAATCGATATCGTCGATATCGCCATGATTCCGGCTTCTCCTGCGATTACGCCACGCGCAAACATCATTGGCTTCAGCATGCTGTTCGCCTTGATTGGCGGCATCATCCTTGCCTTCCTGATGGAGTCGCTCGATACCGGGCTGCGCAGCATCGCAGAAATTGAGAGCGTCACCGAGCTGCCTTCACTCGCCATTATCCCGCGTGCCCGCAAGGTAGGCGGAGATACCCAGGAAAAGCTCACCATCGCGCAACGCAATGTGAGCGTGCTGATGCAGCCCAAGTCGCACTTTGCCGAATCGTTCCGCTCCCTGCGGACTTCTCTGCTGCTCTCCACTGCGGGCGCGCCACCTAAGATCATCCTCATCACCAGCGCAACACCATCAGAAGGCAAGACAACTACCGCGACCAATATCGCGGCTGTACTTGCGCAGCGCGATACCCGCGTTCTGCTGATTGACGCCGATCTGCGCCGTCCCACCGTGCACCATCGCTTCGGACTGGCAGGCAAGACCGGGCTGACTACCGTGCTCACTGGCGCCACATCTCTGCAAGCAGCAGTCCAGAACGTACCGGAGATTCCAAACCTCGATATTCTTCCCAGCGGCCCGGTACCGCCATTCCCCACTGAAATGGTGGGTTCAGAAGTGATGACGCAGTTGCTGAAAACCTGTGCAGGGATCTACAGTCACGTCGTCATTGACTCGCCGCCTATTCTTTCTGTTACCGACGGCGTTATCCTTGCCCGCCAGGCCGACGCGGTTGCGCTGGTCGTTCGCCACGGCAAGTCCAGCAAGCACGTCGTTCGCCGCGCACGCGACCTTCTGGCCCGCGCCGGAGCACCCGTCACCGGCATCATATTGAATGCTGTCGACCTCAGTTCGCCGGAGTACTACGGCTACTACGGCTACTCGGGCTTCACCTATTACGGTGTGGATTCCACCGGCTGGGAAGCACAATCGCCGCAACGTTCTGCTGACAAGGAGAAAGACTAGCCATGGCTCAATACTTCTCCAGCACCATGCGGCGTGCCGGCTTCATCGTTGCCCTGCTTTGCCTCTCGCTCTGCGTCACGGCGCAGGCTCAGTTTGCCGGCAACGGAGTCGGCATCAATACACCAGTCAACACTCCAGCAGTTCCGACGACTGACCCTGCCATTCTGTTTCCGCAGGATCAGACTCTTGTGCTGGAGCAGGGGGACCTGCTCAACTTCCACATTTACGGTTCGCAGGACTATATCCCGGTGGTACGTGTCGCGGCAGACGGCACCGTCCTATTGCCTCTGATCGGCCTGGTTCCCGTGCGCGGATTGACCGTGCAGCAGGCGGAAGGAAAAGTGGCAACCGCTCTGGTTGCTGCAGGCATGTACGTCAATCCCCAGGTCAATATTCAGGTCACGGAAACACCAAATCATCTCATCAACGTGTTCGGTGAAGTAAAAAACGCCGCTCCGATCAGCGCTGCTATCAACCGGCATCTGCTGGATGCGTTGAATGCCGCAGGCGGCATGAACCCGACAGCGAGCCACACCATCACCATTCTGCGGCCGTCTGTTCCCCAGCCCATCGTCGTGGACCTTGGCGTTGATCCGGTGCAAAGCTCGGCATCGAACATCCCCGTCTATAGTGGAGACACCATCATCGTCTCTCGGCTCGGCTCGTATTATGTGCTCGGAGCTGCGAAGGGGCAGGGAGTTTTCCCGCTGAAGCCGGATTCGCCCACTACGCTGATCAACGCGCTGGCCTCCGCAAATGGTGCCCTCTTCGAGGCGAGGCAAGCGAAGGTACAGATCATTCGTACCGCGGGAACCACACGAAAAGCGGTTCGGGTAGATATTGGGCGAATTGTCAACGGGAAGGATCCCGACCCCATACTCGAAGCAGATGACATCATCTATATCCCCAGCAACTCTTTGAAATTGGCGATGAAATCGGGTGGCATTGGAACTTTACTTGGCATCGCATCACTCGCTACCGTTGTCGCTATACGCTAATGCAAGTGAGCTTGCCTATGACCGCTTCCTCGATTCGGCAGAGACTGAAGCTCGCCTATCTGGTGAGCCATCCCATCCAGTACCAGGCGCCGTTGCTCCGGCGTATCAGCCAGGAGCCGGATATTGATCTGACCGTCTTCTTTGGTTCGGATTACTCCGTTCGCGGCTACAAGGATGAGGGATTCGGGGTTGAGGTGAAGTGGGACATCCCGCTGCTGGAAGGGTACCGCTCAGAGTTCCTGCCGCAGCTCCGCGATTCCACTGCTGCCAGCATCGCTTCTCCGTTGAACTACGGCATCGCGTCGCGACTTCGCGGCAAGAATTCCGGAGGCAAGTTTGATGTGCTCTGGGTCCACGGCTACTCCACCGTGAATGCGCTGCACGGCCTGCTAGCCGCGAAGGCCCTGTCAATTCCCACACTGATTCGTTCCGATTCCACGCTCACAGACCGCCCCCGAAGCCTGCCCAAGCGGATGGTGAAGGAGGCGTTCTTCGCGGGGCTGCGCCATCTCGTATCCGGCGCGCTCTCTACCGGCAACCGCAACACCGCATACTGGCAACATCACTTTGGCGCGGACTTCCCAGTCTTCCATATGCCCTACGCCGTAGACAATCATTACTTTGCCACCCAGTCAGCCCAGGCTGCATCGACGCGCGACGCGCTGCAAGAGGAACTAAACCTCGATTCTGCTCGCCCAGTCATTCTCTTCGCCTCCAAACTGCAGACCCGCAAGCTGTGCATCGATCTACTCAATGCCTACGCGCAGCTTTCGCCGGATGGAACCACCGAACCCCATCCCTACCTCATCATCGTGGGCGATGGCGAGGAGCGCGCTGCACTGGAAGCCCGCGCCGCCGAGCTTGGCTGGGACAGCATTCGCTTTCTCGGCTTCCGCAATCAAAGCGAGCTTCCACATTTCTTCGATCTCTGTTCCGTCTTCGTGCTTCCTGCACGGCACGAACCCTGGGGGCTCATCGTCAATGAGGCGATGGCTGCATCCCGCGCCGTGATTGTTTCTGACGATGTGGGATGCCAGGAAGACCTGGTGGAAGATGGCGTGAACGGCGGCGTATATCCTGTGGGCAAGGTGAATGAGCTCGAGGAAAAGCTTCGCTCTGTACTGGCTACGCCGGAACGCGCTGCAGAGATGGGCCGCCGCGGCTTCGAACGCATCCAACACTACAGTTTTGATGAAGATATTCGCGGCCTGCACCTTGCCCTGGCTGCACTCACCGGGAAAGCACGGAACTAGCATGCGCATTCTTCACATCATCGACACACTCGACCCCGCTGCAGGCGGCCCCTCGGAATCTGTGCGGCGCATCCTCGCCAGCTATGCGGCCATGGGGCATCACGGCGAAGTGGTTACGCTGAATGATCCCGCAGCACCCTTTCTGCGCGAGTTGGATTTTACCGTGCATGCGCTTGGCCCCGTCGGCACTACGTATGGAGCCAATCCGCGCCTTATCCCCTGGCTCCGCGCAAACCGCCAGCGTTTCGATGGCGCCGTGGTTCATGGTCTGTGGACATTTACTGGATATGCCACGTGGAAATCATTTGCAGACAAACTGCCCTATGTCGTCTTTCCCCACGGCATGCTCGACCCGTACTTTAAGCGCGCCTCGCGGTTGAAGCACATGAAGAAGTGGGTCTACTGGCTCGCCGCCCAGTACTGGATTCTGCAAGGAGCGCATCGGGTGCTCTTTACCGCAAAGGCAGAGGCTCGGCTTGCCGAGCAGAGTTTCTGGCTGCATAGCTGGAAGCCTATCGTCGTGCCCTACGGCGCCAGCGGCCCCACCGGCGATGCCGAGAGCTACCGTTCTGCCTTCTTCGCACACTGCCCTGCTGTCGCCGGCAAGCCCTACCTGCTCTACCTCAGCCGTATCCATCCCAAGAAAGGCTGCGATCTGCTGATTGACGCCTTCGCCCAAATCGCGGTCTCCGCTCCCGGCCTGCACCTGGTCATGGCAGGACCGGATCAGGTCGGCTGGGTTCCCGAACTGCAGGCACGCGCCGCTGCCGCGGGCATTGCAGACCGCGTCCACTGGCCCGGCATGCTGCGCGGCGACCTGAAGTGGGGAGCCTACTTTGGGTGCGAAGCCTTCGTGCTGCCATCGCACCAGGAGAACTTCGGCATCGTGGTGGCGGAAGCGCTGGCCTGCGGTAAGCCCGCACTGCTCGCGGACAAAGTAAATATCGCGGAAGATATCCAGGCTGCCGGCGCTGCCTTGGTTGAGCCGGATACCGCCGAAGGCACGCTCAATCTGCTGCGCGCCTGGTTCCGCACTCCCCTTGCGGAACGGGAACGCATGGCATCCAATGCCATCTCCTGCTTCCGCGCACACTATGATATGAGGGAGAACGCCAAGGCCATCATTCGCATCTTTGAAGAGATCACCCAGGAAGCTCCGAGATAAGTATGCCGAGAGAGATTGGTTACCACGCAGCGGAAGCAATCCAGCACAGCGAGCCGGATCCATACATGCGCCCTGCGTTCAGCCTGGGCAACCGCGCATGACGCCCATCTCCATCCTGATTCTCACGCGCAACGAAGAGCAGGATCTTCCCGCCTGCCTTGCGTCCGTCGCGTGGTCTGATGATATTCACGTGTTCGATTCCGAGAGCACGGACCGCACCGCCGAAATCGCCCGCGCCGCCGGCGCGCACGTCACCACCCGCGCCTTCGATACCTACTCCGCGCAGCGCAATGCAGCGCTTACGACGCTGCCCTTCAAACATGACTGGATCTTCATCCTGGACGCCGACGAGCGACCCACCGCGCACCTTGCCCGCGAGATGGAAGTTGCCATTGCATCCAGCCCTGAAGGCGTGGCCGCGTATAAAGTCCGCCGCCGCGACTTCCTATGGAACACCTGGCTGAAGCACGCACAACTTTCTCCGTACTACATCCGGCTGGTGCGGCGCGGCCACGCTCGCTACGTTCGCGCCGTCAATGAAGCGCTGGAAGTCGATGGCTCCATTGGCCAGTTCGATGCGCCGCTGGACCACTACCCTTTCTCCAAGGGCATCTCGCACTGGGTCGCAAAACACAACATCTACTCCACCATGGAAGCGCAACTGCTCGCCTCCGGCACTGCCACGGCAGACGCTTCGCTACGCACCGCGATCTTCGACCGTGACTTCCATCGCCGCCGTACCGCGCAGAAGGCGATCTTCTACAGCCTGCCCGGACGGCCGCTCATCAAATGGATCTACATGATGTTTGTTCGCGGAGCCATTCTGGACGGCGCCGCCGGCACCGCCTACACCACACTGCAGTCCTTCTACGAATACCTCATCGAACTTAAACGCAAAGAGCTTCTGCAAAAGCAGAAGCCCTAGAGCGTTTCATTTCTGGTGCGAGTTTAGACGCCCGGAACCACGCGCAGATCGCCGCCCGTCATCTGGTTCGGCTTCTCCAGCCCAAGCAGGCTCAGGATCGTGGGCGAAACATCCCGCAGTGAACCGCCATCGCGAACGCCGATCTTCTTGCCTTCTTCTGTAATCAGAATGAACGGCACCGGGTTGGTCGTGTGTGAAGTGTGCGGCCCGCCGCTGACGGGGTCAACCATCAGCTCGGCGTTGCCGTGGTCAGCCGTAACCAGCCACGATCCGCCCTTCTGCTGCAGTGTCTGGTAGATGCGGCCCAGCTGTGCATCCACCGTCTCTACCGCTCTCACCGTGGGCTCCATCTTGCCGGAGTGCGCCACCATGTCAGCGTTCGCAAAGTTCACGATCACCACATCAAATGCCGTGTCGTTGATCGCCTTGATGACTTCGTTCGCAATTCCTTCCGCAGACATCTCCGGCGCCAGGTCATACGTAGCCACCTTCTGCGAGGGCACCAGCGCACGATCTTCTCCGGGGAACGGCTTCTCGATGCCGCCGTTGAAGAAGTAGGTCACGTGCGCATACTTCTCCGTCTCCGCCACGCGCAGATTACGCAGATTCGCCTGCGCCATCAGATTCGCGAGCAGATTATCCATGCTCTCCGGCGGAATCACGACAGGCAAAGCAAACTTCGCGTCATACTGCGTCATGCAGACGTAGTGCAGGTTCTTCGGTGTGATGTTCAGCGGAATTTCGGCATTCAGTTCTTCCGCTTTCGGCAGCTCCATGCCGCCGCTTGCAGTCAATCCGCTGTTGCGCGTCAATACCCGCGTGATCTGGCGCACACGATCGGCGCGGTAGTTGAAGCAGATGCAGGCGTCTTCATCCTGAATCAACCCAACCGGCTTGCCGCTCGCATCCAGACACGTAAACGGAATCACGAACTCGTCCGTGACGCCGTTGTGGTAACACTCCTTCACGCGGGCCACGGCGTCTGAGTATGAACCGCCTTCGGGCTGCCCCGTCACCATCGCGTCAAATGCCTTTCGTTCCTTCTCCCAGCGCAGATCGCGGTCCATCGCGAAGTAGCGGCCGCTTACGCTGGCAAGTTTGCCAACGCCGATGGTCTTCATCTCCGCCAATAATTCAGTGAGGTATCCAGCGCCAGACGCCGGCAGGGTGTCGCGGCCATCCAGGAATGCATGCACGAACACCTTCTCCAGGCCTTCCTGCTTCGCCATCTTCAGCAGCGAAACCAAGTGACGCTGCTGCGAATGCACGCCACCGTCTGACACCAGCCCAAGCAAATGCAGCGCACGATTCGAATTACGCGCCCAGTGCATCGCCTTCAGCAGTACCGGATCCTGAAAGAACTCGCCCGTCATGATGGCGGAGTCAATGCGCGTGATATCCATACGCACAATGCGGCCTGCGCCCAGGTTCAGATGGCCGACCTCGCTGTTACCCATCTGCCCGTCCGGCAGACCCACGAAGTGGTCGCTCGCACGGATCAAGGTGTTGGGATACTGTGCCAGCAGCTTGTCGTAGTTCGGTTTGCGGGCTTGCGCTATGGCGTTGGCGGCGGATTCTGCACGGTAGCCCCAGCCATCCAGAATGGTCAGTACAACAGGTCTTTTGCGAATGCTCGGTGATGACATATTTACAGTTATACTAAACGCCTTGTCCGCCATGCTCTTATCACGTCTCCGCCGCATCACGCGCGATGGCTACTGGATTCCAGAGATAGACGGTCTGCGCTTCCTCTCTATCAGTCTCGTATTCCTATTCCACCTCTTTGTAACGGTTTCTGCTGTGACCTCTGTCACCGCCAGCCATCCTGCGCTGTTTCTGCCCATTCGCAACGGTGCGCGCGGCGTGCCGGTCTTCTTCACCATCAGCGGGTTGGTGCTTGCGCTTCCCTTCGCGCGCCGCTATCTTGCCGCCGGTCAATCCGTCTCGCTGCGCAAATACTACCTGCGCCGTCTCACCCGGCTGGAACCTCCTTACATCCTCTGTGTGCTCGGCTGCACGCTGCTCTACGTTGCGTATCACCACAGCTTTGCCGGAACCCTGCCGCACCTCGCTGCCAGCCTCATCTATCTGCATAACATCATCTACGCCGCGCCCAGCCAGGTGAATGGCGTGCTGTGGTCGCTGGAGATCGAGGTCCAGTTCTACCTCATCGCTCCGCTGCTGATGCAGGTCTACCGCCTGCGTTCGCTACGCCTGCGCCGCATCGCGCTTTTACTCTTCGCATTGCTCTGGCTCTATGCACAGCCGCACATGCTGCACACCGTGCGCACACAGTTCACACTGCTAGGCTCGCTGCCGTATTTTCTGGCAGGAATGCTCGCCGCCGATTTCGCCATCGCCTGCCCGCCTCGCTCTACGCGCTTCATCTACCTGTGGGACATCGCCGGTCTCGCCGCTATCGGCGCCATCTTCCTTGGGCCCTACAGCGAGCTGCAGGTAAACTCCCTGCTGCCTGCCAGCGCCTGCATCCTCTGCCTGGCAGCACTGCGCGGCGGACTGCTGCGCCGCGCCCTCTCCGTGCAGTGGGTCGCCATCATCGGCGGCATGTGCTACTCCATCTATCTGTGGCATCTCATTCTGATTCGAGCCGTACTCACGCTCACTCGCCACACCATCGTGCCGAGTTTTGGCTTTACCACAAACTTCCTGCTGCAGTTCCTGCTTTGTGGCATGCCTGTGCTTCTACTCTGCGCGGGCTACTTCGTGTGGATTGAGCGACCCTGCATGGACCCCAAATGGCCTGCAAAATTTATGGTTAAACTAGGACGCCGCCCTGCCGAGGCAACTTCCCTCGACAGCAGCGGCGTTCAGTAAATCAGTTGCGTTATGCGCAGTTAATGGACTCAATGCCCAGGTAGCGCGATGCCTGCCCGAGCTCTTCCTCGATGCGCAGCAGTTGGTTGTACTTCGCAATGCGGTCTGTGCGCGAGGCCGAACCGGTCTTGATCTGCCCGGCGTTGGTGGCAACCGCGAGGTCCGCGATGAAGGCATCCTCAGTCTCGCCCGAACGGTGCGAGATCACCGAGGTGAAGCCATAACGGCGGCCCAGCTCAATTGCGTCCAGCGTCTCCGTCAGTGTGCCGATCTGGTTCAGCTTGATCAGGATGGAGTTGGCGGCGCCCTCATCAATGCCGCGCTGCAACAGTTGGGTGTTGGTCACGAAGAGATCGTCGCCAACCAACTGGATCTTGTCGCCCAGCTTCTCAGTCAGCAGCTTCCATCCATCCCAGTCATTCTCAGCCAGGCCATCTTCCAGCGATACGATCGGGTACTTGCTGATCCACGCTGCGTAGAAGTCCACCATCTCCGCCGCGCTCAGTTCGCGCTTGTCGCTCTTCTTGAAGACGTACTTATTCTTGGCAGCATCGAAGAACTCGCTCGAGGCCGGATCGAGCGCAATGCAGATGTCCTCGCCCGGCTTGTAGCCAGCCTTCTCGATTGCCTCAAGAATCAGCTCGATGGCCTCATCGTTCGACTTCAGCGACGGCGCAAATCCGCCCTCATCGCCTACGGCCGTGTTGTAACCCTTCTTCTTCAGCACGCCCTTCAGTGTGTGGAAGGTCTCCGCGCCCCAGCGCAGCGCCTCGCCAAATGTCTCAGCGCCCACCGGCATCACCATGAACTCCTGGAAGTCTACGTTGGAGTCAGCATGTGCGCCGCCATTGATGATGTTCATCATCGGCGTTGGCAGCACGCTGGCGTTAACGCCGCCCAGGTAGCGGTACAGCGGAAGCTTCAGTGCGCTGGCTGCGGCGCGTGCCGTCGCGATGGAAACCGCGAGGATCGCATTCGCGCCCAGACGGCCCTTGTTCTCAGTGCCGTCCGCCGCGATCATGGTGGCGTCAATCAGCCGCTGGTTGGTCGCATCAATGCCGGCCAGTTCCGGCGCCAGCACCGTCTCAACGTTCTCCACGGCCTGCAGTACGCCCTTGCCCATGTAGACTTCCTTGTCGCCGTCACGCAGCTCCACGGCCTCATGCTCGCCGGTGGAAGCGCCGCTCGGCACCGCTCCACGGCCCATAGCGCCGCCGGACAGAATTACATCAGCCTCTACGGTGGGGTTGCCGCGAGAATCAAGAATTTCACGTGCGTGGATGGAAACAATCTCGGTCATATTTCTCCTGTTCGTTCGTTGAAAGTGGTTTGCCCCGGGCAGCAGGACGCGATGCTGCAGCCTATCGTTGAGCCCGGGCCGGCGGTCGACGGCCGCGTGGCCTCCGTCCGCCTGCTGTATCGTCTGTACAATCTCTGCCATGTTGGAAACGCCGACCTGTCTGCTTCGGCGTGTTGCGCGCCGCTTTTTGCGCTCAATTGCTTCGAATCAGCTTCATTTTAGCAAAGCACGCTCAACCTTCTGTGACGTAGGACACAAGGGCTTTGCCGCTCATACTCATCACGGGCCATTCTGGGCGCCGCGTAAGACCTGTTTCACTCATATACTTGCGCCGCACAATCAACCGGCAGCGCGCCGGGAATCAGCATCCACTCCCCCCATACAGTCAGCAGCCCTGCTAACTGCGGAGTAACCCCTCTTTTCTGCCGTATTGCCATTATCGATACCCTCTCCGCCAAATCTTCCCCACCGCGCCGCCCTGCGCCTTAGGCTCAGAAAAGAGCTGTGCGCCCCGCTTCGTAACCATGGGCCTGTTCAGCCATACAGGAGGCATGCACGATGACCCGACTCCACCTTTCCGTAAGTTTATTGCCCGCCGCGGTAGCCTTTTTGCTTGCCGCGCCTGCCCCGGCACAGAGCGCACGCGCCGAGGGCGTTTCGCACCCGGAAGCCATTACCGTGGCTGAGATGAACCCCGCGCCGGTACCCGCCGCTGCCGTGGCCAAGCCCAGCGCCGCAGAGACCCCGGCGCCCGAGGTGACCACGCCGCGTCCGCCGGTCGACCCCGACGCAGACATCGTCACCTACGTCCCCTCGGCGCCCAATGAGCTCCCCATCGGCACCATCATCAAGGCGCGGATGAACCAGACCGTCTCCACTAAAAACACCCTGACCGGCACCCCGTTCACGGCCTATATCGAGGAGCCGATTGAGCGCGATGGCAAGGTCATCGTCCCCGCCGGGGCAGAACTGCACGGCACGGTCGAAGACGTCCACGGTGGCGCCCGTTTCTTTGGCCGCGCCTCCCTCCGTCTCCAGGCAGAACACATTCTGCTGCCTGACGGCTCCCACTATGTTATCCATGCCCAGGTGATTGATACGGACCTGTTTCGTAATACCCAGATTGGTCCCAGCGGTGCCGTAATCGGCTCAGACCATGCCAAGTCCACGCTGGCCATCATGTCGCTCACCACGGGCTCAGCCGCCGCGGCTGGAGCAGTCTTTGGCGGCGTACCCGGCGCGCTCATCGGCGCGGGTGTTGGCGCAGGCGTCAGCACCGCTCACTGGCTGCGGCAGGATCGCGAAACCAAGCTGCCCGTCGAGACTAAGGTGACCTTCAGCCTGACCACCTCTATGCCGATGACCCCGCTCCACTAGGGCGGCACGTTTTTGCAGCACTACGGGGCACAGGCGAAACTGCCTATGCCCCTTTTTCAGGCACTGAAGCGCTCGTCTTTCCCTTGGACAACCCGGAGGATTGGTCGTGCATCGTACACAACATCTTTGAAATCCCGAGATGTTTGTCCTACGATGGCTTACAGCCTTAAAGTTTGCAGTCGCAACACAACTGAGTTTTCAGCGTTGAGGCATAATGCCGTCTACGATTCTTCTGATTGACGATAATGCGATTCAGGCTGCCACCCGCCAGACCATCCTGCGACGAGCCGGCTACTTCGTCTATGCCGTCCTCAATCCTCTCCGTGCCCTTGAGCAGTTCCGCGAAAAACAGTTTCCCGAAGAGATTGATCTCGTCATTACAGACCATCTGATGCCGGGCATGAATGGCGCAGAGTTTGTCCGCGAGTTGCGCACCCTGCATCCTGAGCTTCCTGTACTTGTCATCAGCGGCCTGGAAGACGCCGAAGTCGAATACAACGGCCTCAACGTGATCTTCCGCCAGAAACCCTTACTGCCGGATTCCCTTCTCGCCAGTGTGCACGGCCTGCTGCAGGCAAACAGCGTTACCCCCAGCCAGGCTCAGTAGAGCAGCGCCCATACCGGCGCAACTCCTTCAATTCTTTATCACTCAATCCACGCGGTGAGCATCTCCATCCTGCGTGTGACGTACGTCACGTTTGTTGCTCCGATTTCTTGCGGCGCATGATTCAAACCTGCGAGAATCAACTCTGGCCCTTATGACATCGCATCCCATGCCGGAGTTCGGCAGCTTCTCTCTCCTCCTCGCACTCGCGCTCTCCGCGTGGGCGCTTTTTGCGGGCACTATTGCCCTGTACCAGCTTTCCTCCGGCAAGCGCGGACGCATTGATCCCGCACGTCTGCTGGAAACCAGCCGCCGCGCCAGCCTGGCCTCGTTTGTGGCCGTCTCCTGCGCTGCCTTCGCGCTGGTATGGGCAGCCTTTACCGGAGACTTCTCGGTCGCCTATATCCTGCACCACACCAACATCGCACTGCCGGGCGCGTATAAGTTCTCCGCCCTCTGGTCCGGGCAGGAAGGCTCGCTTCTGCTATGGGCATGGCTGCTCACGGCCTATGGATTCGTGCTCTGCCTGCGTTATCGCGTGGACGTAAGACTCACCGCCTACGCCTCCACCATCATGGCGGCCATCCAGCTCTTCTTCCTCGCGCTGCTCTGCTTCGCCGCGTCACCCTTTGCCATCCAACCCGGCCCGCTGCAACCTGACGGTTTCGGCCTGAATCCACTGCTGCAGTATCCCGAGATGGTCATCCATCCGCCGATGCTCTACCTAGGTTACGTCGGATTTGCCGTGCCGTTTGCCTCGCACTCGGCGCGCTGATGATGAAGTATCCCGGCGAAAAGTGGATCCGCATCACCCGCAACTGGACCATGGTCACCTGGCTCTTCCTCACCTGCGGCATTTTCCTCGGCGCACACTGGGCCTATTCCGTGCTCGGCTGGGGCGGCTACTGGGGATGGGACCCAGTTGAAAATGCTTCGCTGATGCCCTGGCTGACTGGTACCGCCTTCCTGCACTCGTGCATGATGCAGGAAAAGCGCGGCATGATGAAGGTCTGGAACGTCTGGCTCATCTTCACCACGTTTCTGCTCTGCATTCTGGGTACGCTGCTCACGCGCTCCGGCATCGTCAGTTCGGTGCATGCCTTTGCGCAGTCGTCCATCGGCACGTGGTTCACAACCTTCCTCCTCATCACCTTCGGCGTCTGTCTCTTCGTCTTCTTCCGCCAGCGCGGCCACCTGAAGGCAGAGCACAAGCTGGAATCGCTGGTCTCCCGCGAATCCAGCTTCATGTTCAATAACCTCATTCTGCTGGCGGCATGCTTCACCGTGCTGTGGGGCACGCTCTTTCCCGTGCTCAGCGAATACGTCACCGGCTCCAAGGTCACCGTGGGCGCACCGTTCTACAACCGCGTCAACCTGCCCATCGGCCTCTTCCTTCTCTTCCTGACCGGCATTGGCCCGCTGCTGGCATGGCGCAGCACATCGCTGAAATCTATCCGGCGCAACTTCGTGCTGCCCAGCATCGCGGTGGCGGCCACCGCGATCGTGCTCATCGCCTGTGGGATTCATCCCTGGGGTCAGGGAGACGATGCTCAATCCATCATCTTCTCGCTCATCTGCTTCTCACTCAGCGCCGGAGTTATCACCGCTATTCTTGCTGAATTTCTCCGCGGCGCACATGTGGTCCACGTGCAGACCGGCAAGAACATCGCGAGTTCCACCATCCTGCTCACCCGCCGCAACACCCGCCGTTACGGTGGATACATCGTGCACTTCGGAGTGGTGGTCATCTTCATCGGCATCGCGGGCGGCGCATTCAACCAGTCCAAAGAGATGGAGATGGGCTTCGGAGATTCGCTTCAGGTTGGCAGCTACACCCTGGTCTGCGAGAGCTTCTCTCAGGATTCCAACCCCAACTTTGACACCGAATATGCCCTGCTGAACGTCTTCCACAACGGCAAGAAGATCACCCAGCTCGCACCCGAGCGCCGCTTCTACACCGCCAGCCAGCAGCCCTCTACCATCGTGGCCAATCACTCCACGCTGCAGCGCGATCTCTACGTCATCTACGAGGGCCGCAACCCAGACACCGACCGTCCCATCATCAAGGTCTTCCTCAATCCCCTGATCGCGTGGATATGGATCGGCGTCGCCATCATCGTCTTCGGCACCTTCGTTGCACTGGTGCCTGCGCTGCAACCTGGAACCGTCACTGCAGCGGCCAAAGTTCCTGCCGCACCCGTTCCCACAGGTGGTGTCTAAATGAAAACCCGCCGCATCCTTCAACTTATCTTCATCTGCGCGCTGGCCAGTACCGCGCTTGGAGTCACGGACCGCTTCAACGACATCGGCCACAAGCTGATGTGCCCCTGCGGCTGTGCCGAGGTTCTGCTTGAATGCAACCATGTCGGCTGCCCTGACTCTGAAGCCATGCGCGGCGAGCTCGCTTCGCAGATAAAGTCCGGCGCCGGCGACCGCCCCATCCTCAACTTCTTCGTCGCCAAATACGGGCCTACCGTGCTGGCTGCGCCCATGCGCGGCGGCTTCGATAATCTCGCATGGATCATGCCCTTCGCCGTACTTCTGCTGGCCATCGTCGGCACCTCGCTGCTGGTCCGCAAATGGCGCGTACGCACGGTCGCCGCGCCCACTGAGGCAGCCAACGCCCCTCACGATCCCGTGCGCGAACAGATTCGCAAGGAGACCGAATACTAATGAGCATCCTCGCCGCAGGTCTTCTCACCATCTTTCTTTTCGCCTGGGTCTTCTGGCCGGAGAAGAATCCCTTCTACCAGCGCACCAAGACGCGCGTTGACTACCTGCGCGAGCGCAAGGAAGCCATCTACGAAAACCTTCGCGACCTCAACTTTGAGTACAAGTCCGGTAAGTATCCAGACGAAGACTACGCCGCTCAGCGCGTTGCCCTTGAAAACGAAGCCGCCGGAGTAATGGCGGAGATTGACACACTAGAGAAAGCCGCGACGACTCGCTAACTATGCCCCTCATTTATCCTGTAACAGTGAAACGCACAGCTCGCACCTTCCTCGCCATCGCAGCGCTCAGCCTCTCTGTCAGCGCCACCGCCTTCGCCGCCACACTTACCGGCACCGTCACCAACAAGACGAACAACAAGCCAGCCGCCGGCGACGACGTTGCCCTCCTCGACCTGATGCAGGGCATGAATGAGGCTGGCCACACCAAGACGGACAGCAAGGGCCACTACTCCTTCGACCTGTCCGGCAACGGCCCGCACCTCATCCAGGTTACGCATGACAAGGCGAGCTATTACGCCTCAGCCCCGCCGAACACAGCCACCGCTGACGTCACCGTGTACGACGCAGCAGCCAAGGTTCCCGGCGTCGCCGCCGGTATTGACGTGATGCGCATTGAGACGGACCCCAGCGGCTCCACACTCAGCATCATTGAAGTCTTCAACGTGAAGAACTCGTCTACTCCGCCGCGCACCCAGTTCAGCGACCACACCTTCGACTTCTACCTGCCTGACGGAGCCGTGCTGGGCGATGCAGACGCCACGGCCCCCGGCAGCAGCGCCATGCCGCTCAAGATCACGCCCACGGCGATGTCTGACGCGAAGAACCACTATTCCGTCGACTTTGCGCTACGCCCCGGCGAATCGCTCTTCCAGATCAGCTATACCCTGCCATACAAGGGCAGCGCCACGCTCAAGATGCACACCACGCTACCCACGGATATGGCCGCGCTGATGGTGCCCAAGAGCATCACCGTGAAGCCCGCTGCGGGCTCGCCCTTTACCCCGGCAGACGGCAACCCCGCCACCCAGACATTGATTGCCCGCACCGTTCCTGCAGGGCAGCAGCTGACCTTCACCGTCTCCGGCACCGGCCAGCTTCCGCGCGACCCTAACGACGCCAGCGGAGCACAGGGTGGCGATCAATCCGGCATGGGCGGCTCGTCTGCAACTGACACTCGCCCCGGCGGCGGTATGGGCGCACCCATTGATACGCCCGATCCGCTCTCAAAGTACAAGTGGTGGATTATTGGCGGCCTGCTGCTGGTGATGGCAGCCGTAGCGGGAGTTCTGCTCAGCAAGCCCTCTGGCGCGCCTGTAGCAGCCGCACCGTTGCCAGCCACTACTCCGATGCCTGAAGCACCCCTCTCTGGCCGCAGCACGCTGGACGCGCTGAAGGAAGAGATCTTCACACTGGAAACAGATCGTCTCTCCGGCAAGATGACGGAAGAGGAGTACGCCGAGCATCGCGCTGCCCTCGAAGTCATTCTGAAGAGAGCACTCAAGCGCGGTTAGTGAGCTAAAACAGTTGCGGGCACCCACATCTCGATGCTGAGGTGTGGGTTTCATTGCGACCAAAGATGCCAATTAGAGTCCAATAGGAAGTAGTTCGAGGCAAAGAATGAACACCTTCAAGAGCACGCTTCTTCTCACCGTCCTTACGGTTCTACTCATCGTCATCGGCCAGCACTTCGGCGGCTCCCATGGCGCTATCCTCGCTTTTGCCATCGCCGCCATCATGAACTTCGTCAGCTATTTTTTCTCTGACAAGATTGCGCTCGCCATGTACCGCGCCCAGCCCGCTACACGCGACGAACTGCCCCGCGCCTACGCCGCACTGGAGCGCCTGACCGCCAAGCAGGGGCTGCCCATGCCGAAGATATTCGTCATCCCGCAGGACTCTCCCAACGCCTTCGCAACTGGACGCAACCCAGCGCACGCCTCGGTCGCCGTGACCCAGGGCATTCTCAATCTGCTCAACGATGATGAGCTCGAAGGCGTTCTGGCGCATGAGCTTGGCCACGTCCGCAACCGCGATATCCTCACCAGCTCCATCGCCGCCACGCTCGCCGGAGCCATCACGCTGATGGCGCGCATGGCCTGGTTCGCGCAGATATTCGGTGGGTATGGCGGGGGCGACAGCCGTCGCCGCGAAGGCGGAGGCATTTCCGGGCTCTTCATGATCATCCTGGCGCCCATCGCCGCCTCGCTCATCCAGCTCGCTATCTCACGTTCGCGCGAATACGAAGCGGATGCCACCGGCGCGCACATGACCGGCAACCCTTATGCGCTGGCCAGCGCCCTACAGAAGCTCGATGCCTACTCAAAGCGCGTGCCGCTGCAGGCATCCGCCAGCACCGCGCATCTGTTCATCGTTGCGCCGCTCATCGGCGGAGGTTTCGGCTCGCTCTTCTCTACCCACCCGCCCATTGCCCTGCGGATTCAGCGCCTTATTGGGCGGGACCATATTTGATGCTGACAACGCTCCGCACCCTGCGCCTGCTCGCCATCACCGTATGGCTCGGCGGACTGCTCTTCTTCGGCGCCGTGATGGCTCCCGTGGCCTTCCACGTGCTGCCAAGCACGCATCTCGCGGGCGCAGTGGTGGGTACCTCGCTGCGCATTCTGCACATCATTGCCATGGTCTGCGGAGCCCTGCTCATCGTCACCACCCTGTTGCTGGCCCGCACCCGCCGCGCTCTTATCTTCTGCGGAATCACAGTGGCCATGCTGCTGCTCACGGCCTACTCACAGTTCAGCATCATCCCGCGCATGGATGCCGATCGCGCCGCTGCCGGCGAGATTACCCGCGACTGCACCAGCGCCCCCTGCACCGATTTCAACCGCCTGCATCCTCTTTCTGAACGCGTTGAAGAGGCCGTGATGGTGGGCGGTCTGGCACTGGTCGTCATGCTGGCGGCCGAGTAGTCTCTTCCCTGCTGTCTAAGGGGCACCTACACGTTGAACTTGAAGAACAGAATATCGCCGTCCTTGACGACATACTCTTTGCCTTCACTGCGCATCAGCCCAGCTTCCTTCACCGCCTGCTCGCTGCCCAGCCGGAAGAGGTCCTCACACGCATAGCAATCGGCCTTGATAAACCCACGCTCGAAATCCGAGTGGATCACGCCCGCTGCGCCTGGAGCCTTTGTCCCCTGCTTGATCGTCCACGCGCGCACTTCCTGCACGCCGCTGGTGAAGTACGTGATCAGACCCAGCAGCTTATACGCCGAATGGATCAGCCGGTCCAGCCCCGGCTCTTTCAAACCCGCGGCTTCCAGAAACTCCCCGCGCTCTACCGGTTCCAGCCGCGCAATCTCCGCTTCTATCGCGCCGCAGATGCGAACCACATCACTGCCTTCTTCCTTCGCGCGCATCTCAACCAGCTTCGTGTACTCGTTGCCCTCAGCGATGCTGCCTTCATCCACATTGGCAACATAAAGCTGCGGCTTCATCGTGATCAGAAACAGATCCTGCGCCGCAGGCTTCTCCGCATCGTCGAGTTCCGCCGTACGTGCAGGCTTGCCCTCGCGCAGCACCGCCAACACCTTCTGCACGGCCGAATGCTCCAGCTTCTGCTGCGCCGTCGCCGAAGGGCTCTTCGCCACTTTCTCCGTCTTCAGCGCACGCTTCTCCACGCTCTCCAGATCGGCCAGCAACAGCTCCGTGTTGATCACGTCGATATCGTCCAGCGGACTCACCTTGCCCGCCACATGCACCACTTCATCGTCCTTGAAGCACCGCACCACATGCAGAATCGCGTCCGTCTGCCGGATATGCGACAGAAACTGATTGCCCAGGCCTTCGCCCTTGCTCGCACCTTCCACAATGCCGGCAATGTCGACAAACTCCATGGTCGTCGGCACAATCGAGTTCGGCTTCACCATGGTCACAATCCTGTCCATGCGAGCATCGGGCACCGGCACAATGCCCACATTCGGATCAATCGTACAGAACGGATAATTCGCCGCCTGCGCTTCTGCCGCTGTCAGCGCGTTAAAAATGGTGGACTTGCCCACATTCGGCAGCCCGACAATCCCGCAATTCAAAGGCATATTTCTGAGTCTCTTTCCTTCTCCAAAATTCAGCTACTTCTATTGGAACACGGCAGCCCTGCTCGCTGCAGACTCCGGAACGTATGCCCGCTCTGCCGGCATGCTGCGGCTTGAAAACAAAGATTACATTGTCAAGGACAGCGCTGTGCGGAACATTCGGCAGAGCGGTTAAGCCCGTTGCTTTTTTGTCATTTATGGCCCTAAGAATGAATTCAGCGCCTGGAGTAGATCATTCCACAGCCCGCTTCGCCGTATAGCCATCGCGCGCGATGATGCTGTACTTCAGCGGACGGCCCTTTTCATCCGCCATGCGCAGCGGATGTCCTTCCTCGTCTACCAGCTCTACATGAAGCTTGCGATAGGTTCCGTCCAGCGCCATATTCGTCGGCTTATACGTCACAATGTACTCACTGCGCATCTGCTGGTTGATCTGCTTGAAGACGTCAGGCAGCGCGCCCTGGAACATGGGAAAGAATGCCTGCCCTCCCGTCATCTGCGCGAACGTCTTCATCTGGTTATCCGCCTGCAGATAATCCATTCGCGTAATGCCCCCCATGCGGCCCATGCCGTCCGCCATCTCGCGCGCAAACTGCCCCGTTCCAATGGAGTAGATCGTCACGTTCGGCGTCGCCTTGATCTTCGCCAGTATCTGGTCCAGGTTGATCTTGCTGAAGGTGTCGCGCCCGCTGGAGATCAGAACGATGTCCTTCCGTCCCTCCACGCGCGTCAGCCGATCCAGCGTCTCGTATAGCGCGTCAAACAAGTTGCTGTCGCGCATCCCCGGAATCGTCAGCGTCTGCAGCGAGTTCTGTACCACTGTCTTGTCTGAGGTGAAGTCCGTCAGTATCTGCGTGCGCGAATCGTACGTAATCACTGCAACGTAGTCATTCGGCCGCAACTGGTCGAAGAACACGCTCGCCGAATTTCGCATGTCGTTGATGAACGCCCAACTATTCGCCGCAAACTCCAGCAGCATCACCGCAGTGATCGGCGTCTGCGTGATCTTCACATCGCGGATGGGCTGCAGCACGCCGTCTTCATACACAGCAAAATTCTTTGCCGTCAGGTTGGGCACAAATGTCTTCGTCTTATCCAGCAAAACGCTCACGTCCACGTTCACCAGTGAGGTATCCACACGGATGGTCACGCTCCCCACGCCCGGCGGATTCACCACCACTGGTTGCGATGGTGCGGGCGGCGGCGGGGCCTGGTCCTGCTGCTTCTTCTTCGGGATCACAATTGGCCCGTTATCCGTTGCCGGGCCCGTGTCTTCCTGGCTGGGCGGAGTCGCATTCTGGGTTCCAGAGGGCGGCGCAGGCGGTGCTGCCTGCGCCTGGCAAGCCACCAGGCTTCCCTGCGTCAGTCCGCACAATGCGACCGCAACTCCCAGCAGATGCTTTATTTGCAATGTCATGCCCATCCTTACCACAAGTTTGACGTATCGTTCCGCCGTGACGTTTCAATTCAGGAAAGCAGGATACGCGTAAATATTTCCGCCCAAACCCACTACCTTTGTCATTGTTCTATCATCTACATACATAACCGATTTCACTGCATCACTTACGAGGCCCTTCCACTCCGATGTCCACCATACATGGTATTGCCGCATATGCTGCGGGCGCAGAATTACTTCCTTACAAATACGATGCCGGCGAATTGAAGCCGCATGAAGTTGAAATTAAGATTTCGCACTGCGGCGTCTGCCACTCTGATTTGCACCTGATTGACAATGACTGGGGCATTAGCCAGTACCCCTTCATTCCCGGCCACGAAGTCATAGGGACCGTAGAAGCCATTGGCTCTGAAGTCCGCGACCGCGAGGTCGGGCAGCGCGTAGGCGTCGGCTGGCAGGCGGATAGCTGCGGTATCTGCGAATGGTGTCTGCAGGGCGACGAACACCTCTGTGCGCAGGCTCAACCCACCTGCATAGGCCGCAACGGCGGCTATGCCGGAGCCATCCGCGTCAACTCAAAGTTTGCCATCCCCATTCCGGAGGCCATCGCCAGCGAAGGAGCCGGTCCCCTGCTCTGCGGCGGCATCACCGTCTACAGCCCCCTGCGCAATCTGAATGTGCGTCCCTTCTCCCGCGTCGCCGTCATCGGCATTGGCGGCCTCGGCCACATGGCCTTGCAGTTCGCCCGGGCCTTCGGCGCGGATGTCACCGCCATCTCCACCTCTAAAGACAAAGAAGAGGAAGCACGTTCGCTCGGCGCAAACCACTTCGTCAATACCCATGAGACTGCCGCGCTCAAGAACCTTGCAGGCAGCTTTGACGTGATTCTCAACACAGCCAATGCCGACCAGGACTGGCAATCCTATGTGAACGCGCTCCGCCCCAAGGGAACGCTGGTCTTTTTGGGCGTACCGCCCAAGCCCATCACCCTGCAGGCTTTCCCGCTCATCTCGGGGCAGCGTGCCGTCACTGGAAGCCCCACCGGCAGCCCACGCGATCTGCATGAAATGCTACAGGTAGCCGCCCGCCACAACGTAAAGGCCATGACCGAGCTCTTCGCCATGGACAAGGCCAACGAGGCCATCGCTCTGGTTAAGAAAAACAAGGTCCGCTACCGCGCCGTCCTCGCAAACTAGTTCTCAGTTGTTAGTTTTCAGTTGTCAGTATGGACAAGCTGCCTTTTTGTGGAGAAGCTCAATTTCGTCTTTACTGACAACTGATGACTGAACACTGACAACCGTCCCTATGCGCTTTGAACTCTTCATCGCCGCGCGCTACCTTCGCGCCCGCCGCCGTCAGGCAGTGGTTGGCGTCATCACCGCCATCTCCGTCGCCGGAGTCGCCGCCGGGGTCGCCTCCCTCATCCTGGCGCTGGCCATCACCAACGGCATGCGCCGCGACCTGCAGCAGCGGCTTCTCGGCTCCACCTCCCACGTCGAACTGATGCGCACCCTGGGCGACGGCATGCGCGACTGGCGCCCCTTGCTCGCGCATTTGCGCAGCCAGCCCCATGTCACCGCCGCAGCACCCGGACTCTACGGCCAGGTGCTCATCTCCCGCGGCGCACGCTCCGGCGGTGCCCTCATCAAGGGCATCATCCCATCCGACGAACGTACCGTCAGCGACCTGCTCCAGACGGTGAAGGACGGCAGCGCAGACGATCTTGCCAGCCAGCCTTCCAGCGCCGCTTCGCCCCAGGCAACACCCCCCATCGTCATTGGCGGCGATCTCGCACAGACCATCGGCGCACAGGTGGGTGACACTGTGCTCGTCACCAGTCCACAGGGCGAACTCACCCCGCTCGGTCTCATTCCGCGCTACCAGCGCTTCCAGGTCTCCGGAATCTTCAGCTCCGGCTTCTACCAGTACGATTCCAGCTACGTATTCACCCGCCTGGCAGATGCGCAGCGTCTCTTCTCTGAGCCAGACCTCATCTCCGTCATCAGCTTCAAGGTCGACGATCTCTACCGCGCCGACACCATCGGCCGGCAGATTGAAGCCGCAGCAGGGCCCGGCTTCCAGGCCACCAGTTGGATGGAGCAGAACCGCGAACTCTTCCGCGCGCTCAAGCTGGAACAGATCGTCACGTTCATCGTTATCGCGCTCATCGTCTGCGTCGCCGCGCTCAACATCCTGATCGCGCTCACCATGATGGTGATGGAGAAGACCCGCGACATCGCCGTGCTCATGAGCTTCGGCGTCCGCGCCGAACAGGTGCGCCGCATCTTCCTCTTCCAGGGCCTGCTCATCTCAATCATCGGCACGTCGCTTGGCATGCTCATCGGCTTCGGCGCAGCGTGGGCCGGCGGCCACTACCGCTTCATCCATCTGGATGCGTCGGTCTACTCAATTGACTATCTTCCCTTCGCCCCCCGCATCATTGACGCCGTCATCGTCGCCGCCGTCTCGCTCGGTGTCAGCCTGCTGGCGACGTTGTATCCATCCAGCTCCGCTGCTCGCATACTGCCCGCTGAAGCATTACGCTACGAATAATTCCGCATCTCCAAAATTCACAGAGGCATCCAACTCCCCATGGACCGCAAACTCAAATACCCCAAAGTCTCCCCCGAACCCTTCGCCCGGCAGTCCGCCCTTGAGCACTACCTCACCGCCGAAAGCGGCCTCGAACACACCCTGCTGGAGTTCGTAAAGCTGCGTTCGTCTCTACTCAACGGCTGCCACTTCTGCGTTGACCTGCACACCTACGAATTGAAGAAGGTGAACGAGACGCCCGAACGTATTGCCAGCATCGCTGACTGGCGCAATACCGACCTCTACACCCACCGCGAACGCGCTGCGCTGGCCTGGGCTGAAGCCGTCACCAACATTCAGGACGGCCATGTGCCGGATGCCGTTTTTGAAGAAGTCAGCCAGCACTTCACTGAGAAGGAATTAGTCGACCTCACCTGGGCAGCTGCCAGCATCAACGCCTGGAACCGGATGGGCATCGTCTTCCAACCCGAGTTCCGCCAGCCCGTAATCAAGTAAGCTAGTCGCATGGAGAATGCGACCATATCGCAGCCGCTCACGCAAACCGGCACAGCGGCACCGCCCCTGCTGCACGTCTCGCATCTCGCCAAGTCCTACACCACCGGGCGTGGTACGCTTGATCTCTTCTTCGACTTGAACTTCTCGCTCTACACCGGCGACCTCGTCGCCATCGTAGGCGAATCCGGCGCAGGCAAATCTACCCTGCTGCATATCCTCGCCGCGCTGGATACACCCACCTCCGGCGAAGTCGTCTGCGCTGGCGCCCAACTTTCTTCCCTGACACCTGCGCAGCAGGCCGACTTCCGCAATCGCTCCATCGGCTACGTCTGGCAATTCCACTACCTGCTCCCCGAATTCACCGCGCTGGAAAACGTCGCCATGCCGCTGCTCGCCCGGGGCGTCTCCCGCAAGGCCGCGCTTGCAGAAGCCGAAAAGTGGCTGGCTGAGGTCGAACTCGCTGACCGCGCAGATCACCGTTCCGGCGAACTCTCCGGCGGCGAACAACAGCGCATTTCCCTGGCCCGCGCGCTCATCACCCAGCCCAAAATCCTGCTGGCAGACGAGCCTACCGGCGACCTGGACGGCCGCACCGCAGACGTGGTGTTCGCCCTGCTGCAGCGCCTGCACGCCGCCCACAAGCTCACCTCGGTTCTGGTCACCCACAACCTCAGCTTTGCCCGCCGCTGCCAGCGCGCCTTCCTGCTGCACGGTGGCCAACTCACTGAAACCGCGCCCACAAGCCTCTGAACACACCCGGAAGCGGAATGCCCCAGCCCCCGTACTGACGCCTGACCGCGATACCCGGCCCGCGAAGGGACTCTCCCGAAAGACCTACTTTCCCACAGCGGGTCTCCCGAATTGCACCATTTTTGTTGTAGTGTATGTCTTATCTCCCACGGAATCTTTCCGGAAGCGCGCTCACCGGAATCCAGCCGGGGGAGATGTGCATCTAATTGAGAACAGTCACCGAAGGACCCGCTAGTTAAACCGCCGTTCCGCTCAGCACGAACGGTCACCTACAGGACGGTTTCAGCCAAGGGGGAACATGTTCGAACGGTATACAGAAAAGGCGCGGCGCGTAATTTTCTTTGCGCGTTATGAGGCAAGCCAGTTTGGCTCGCCGTACATTGAAACCGAACACCTGTTGCTCGGCCTGCTCCGCGAGGATAAGGCTCTGACCAACAGATTTCTACGGTCTCATGCTTCCGTAGAATCCATCCGCAAGCAGATTGAAGGCCACACCACCATTCGCGAGAAGGTGTCCACCTCCGTGGATCTTCCGCTCTCGAATGAGTGCAAACGCGTGCTCGCCTACGCGGCTGAAGAAGCCGAGCGGCTCTCCCATAAACACATCGGCACTGAGCATCTTTTACTCGGCCTGCTCCGCGAAGAGAAGTGCTTCGCCGCGGAGATACTGCATGAGCGCGGCCTGCGCCTTCCCGCCATTCGCGAGGAGCTGCAGCGCACCACGCAGGAGAAAGCGCCCTCGCAGCAGCAGAGCCGCCAACGCGAATCGTCCATGCTGGCAGAGTTCTCCCGCGACCTCACCCAGGCTGCGGCAGACAATGCCATGGACCCGCTCATCGGCCGCGATCAGGAGCTGGAGCGTCTCGTCCAGATCCTCTGCCGCCGCACCAAAAATAATCCCGTGCTCATTGGCGAGCCCGGCGTCGGCAAAACCGCTATCGTCGAAGGCCTGGCGCAGCGCATTGCTGACGGAGAAGTTCCCAGCTTCCTCGCAGACAAGCGTGTTCTCGCGCTCGACCTCTCGCTCATCGTCGCGGGCACCAAATACCGCGGCCAGTTCGAGGAGCGTCTCAAGACCATCATGAAGGAGTTGATGGAGAACCAGAACACCATCATCTTCATCGATGAGCTGCACACCCTCGTCGGCGCAGGCTCGGCAGAGGGCTCGCTTGACGCTGCCAACATCCTGAAGCCCGCACTCAGCCGTGGTGAAATCCAGTGCATCGGCGCCACCACACCGGCGGAGTATCGCAAATCCATTGAGAAAGACCGTTCGCTGGAGCGCCGCTTCCAGGCCGTCAAGGTTCCGCCGCCCAACGAAGAAGATGCCATCAAGATCATCATGGGCATCAAGGAGAAGTATGAGAAGTTCCACGCCGTCAGCTACACCGACGACGCGATCACCTTCTCGGTCTCTCACTCGAACCGCTACATCCCGGACCGCTTTCTGCCGGACAAGGCGATCGACCTCATTGACGAGGCAGGCGCGCGCGTCAAGCTGCGTCAGACCTCGCTGCCTGAAGAGATCACCGAGGTCCAGAAGCGCATCAAGTTCATCGTGCACCGCATGGAAAACGCCATCGCGAACCACGAGTTCGAGAAGGCGCGCTTCTACTCCGATGAAGAGCGCAAGGAGCGCGAGAACCTGCGCGCCCTCCGCGACAAGTACCATCTCGACGATTCTTCCGCAGGCATTGTGACGCGCGAAGACATTGAAGATGTGGTCAGCCGCTGGACCGGTGTGCCCATCACCTCCATCAAGGAAGAAGAGACCCAGAAGCTTCTCCGCGTGGAAGCCGAACTGCACAAGCGCATCATCTCGCAGGAGAAGGCGATCTCCGCCCTCGCCCGCGCGATTCGCCGCTCCCGTGCCGGCCTGAAGAACCCTGCCCGCCCCATCGGCAGCTTCCTCTTCCTCGGTCCAACCGGCGTCGGAAAAACCGAAATGGCTCGCACTCTGGCGCAGTTCCTCTTCGGCAGTGAGAAGTCGCTCATCCGCTTCGACATGTCGGAGTTCATGGAGAAGCACAGCGTCTCCAAGCTGATCGGCTCGCCTCCGGGCTACGTCGGTTACGAGGAAGGCGGCCAGCTCACCGAGCGCGTCAAGCGTTCACCTTACTCCGTCGTCCTGCTGGACGAGATCGAGAAGGCGCATCCCGATGTCTTCAACATCCTGCTGCAGGTCTTCGAAGACGGCCAGCTGACTGACGGCCTGGGCAACACGGTGGACTTCAAGAACACCATCCTCATCATGACCTCGAACATCGGGGCCAAGCACCTGCAGAAGCGGCAGGGTCTCGGCTTCCAGACGAGCAATGAAGACATGGTGGCAGACAAGATGGAAGAACTGGTGAAGGGCGACGTGAAGCGCACCTTCAATCCTGAATTCCTGAACCGCTTGGACGAAATCATCATCTTCCAGGCGCTCTCGGATTCGGATCTTATCCAGATTCTCGAACTGCTGGTACAGCAGCTCAACACGAACCTGGTGCACAAGGCGATCACCATCTCCGTCACCGACGAAGCCAAGAAGTGGATCATCGAGAAGACGCTCTCCGACCGTACCTACGGTGCGCGTCCCCTGCGCCGCGCCCTGCAGCGCTACGTGGAGGACCCGTTGTCGGAGGCGCTCATCGCCGGCAACATCACCGAGCGGCCTGCGTTCCTCGAGGTCTACCTCGATAACAACTCGCTCTTCTACCGCCCCATCACGCAAGACGGCGGCGACAAAGACGACAACCTGGCCGGCGTCGCACTGACGACCACCTAACCGCAATGCAAACCGCAAAGAAAAGCCCCGGGCAACCGGGGCTTTTCTTTGCTTCCTGCCGATTTATGGAACCGCACTCAGTATTAACGTAGTGTCATTGAGCACCGCGAACTGCTTGCCATCCGGAGAGAGCGCCGAAGGCGAAGAACCCGCTACGCTTTCCTGGAAAACAATCTTATTCGCATGCAGGTCATACACAACGATCTCATCGTCACTCGAAGGAGTATTTGCTTTCATGGCACTGACCGCGATCCTCAAGCTGTCGTCCGATATGCCCGCCAGAGAGGGAGAAATATAACCCAGCCTGATCGGGAGGCTCACCTTAGCAATCTGCTTTCCAGCAGAATCAGCCACATAGAGTTGCTTGCCGTAAACATATGCCACTTCATCATCCCCAAGGAACGTGAGCAGATCACACAACGGTCGCCCTTTTAGCGAATCCCACGACCTGACCTTAGAAAGAATCCGGGTAGATGTCTCGCAGCGCCCACCAGCATCAAACGCAAGCTCTTGATGTCCGTAGACGAAGACTCCGCGATGTTGTGGCAACGTAAAGCTGGCAGTCTCCTGTCTCGTGCTCCCGTCCAGAAACTGCATCGTCTGCAGGTATTGTGTCGCAGAACGTAGAATTCCAATCTGATTCCATCGCCTGTCATAGTTCACCGAGATTACACCCGGCTGCAGCAGCATGGAGTCCCGCCAACGCAGCCCCGAGTCATAGAAGCGAAGAGACCCTTCCTGTCCCACGATCAAGCCGCCACTCGGTCCGGGGTGAACGTCCGTTGCATCCTGCTGCCCCGAGACGGTGTTCTGCGCCAGCAACTGCCCGGACGTATTAAAGACCAGGATTACAAAATGATGGAGATTCTGACCGCCTGGCACCCCCATCACAGCTTCGCGATCGAAGTACACTGCAATCTCTCCGCCAGCGAGATAGAAAACACCTTCGGCGACACTACCCCGATCAGGTGAAAGGCCGTATCCGCTCAGATCGATCCGGCTTGGTTCGCCCGCTGACCCGCGCATCGGCAAGAGCAACCCGATGGCTGCCAATAAGCAGCTGCTTAGAAATACGCGCGGACTGATTCGTAGCATCGTGTGCCCCATACTCTTCGAAAGATCGCCTCCCAGAATACGCTGTGAACTCACGGATAGCGATGGCTTGCCACCTCTCCACCCACTCCCGTACTCTGTTCTGCGAACTGGTCAGACCACTAGGAGCCATCATGAACCGTCGCGACTTCACCACCCTGCTACCTGCCGCAATGCTTTCCGCTGCCGCACTGCTGCCGGATGCAGTCAAAGCGCAAGCCCCAAAATCCTATCCGCCGCTGAAATCCGGCCCCTTTCCGCCCGGCCCCAAGTACGTCCAGCAGCCCGGCCGCGACTCGCGCCGCTTCTTCGCCGGTATGCTGCCGGACAATATCCGCAGCGAATGCCACATGACCACCATTGAACCCGGCACGCCGCACGAGCCCGTCAACAAGCACTTGCACTCTGAGATCTGGTACTGCGTTGAAGGCACCGTCTCGCTCAACATCAACGGAGTGGAGCACACCCTGAACCCCGGAGATGTCGGCCTGTGCGCTGCCGGCGATCTGCACTACGTCACCAACATCGGCAAGACCCGCTCCACCTACTTCGTTATCACCGTAGGGCCGCCCGAACCACCCGCCGCCTAACGCAACCCACAAAAAAGCCCCGGCAGAAGCCGGGGCTTTTCACTGCAACACAAACTTATGCAACCATGTTCGATACCGTCTTCACCGCACCGCTTGCCAGGTCCACAACCGTGGACACCGTCTTCGTAGCGTCATGCAGCACGTCTTCCGCCTTGCTGCTGTAGCGGTTGGCCGCTTTCTTCACGTATTTCCCGGCAGAGTCCACATAGTCGCGCGCGTCCTCAAGCCCCTCATGCAGTTGTTTCCGGGCCACACGGCTCACCGTTGGCCCATAGACCGCCGCTGCTATGCCCACTGCCACTCCAGCGCTGAATGCAATCCAGAACTTCAGGTCGGTCATCGTTTCACCTCGTGAAAAACAAATTCATATCCCTGTCAACTTCGATTCCCCCTATTGCAAATTGGTTGGATTTTTCGCGAGTTACATCGGATTATGGCTTGGGCGTGACGGACATCACGGCTTTCGTCCGATCAGGGTTTCGCATTCTTTTCGTGCAACTTTAGTGCAAATATCGTCTGCAACTTCTGTCCTATCGTCGTTGCACCGGAGTAGGATAGGACCCGTCACGAACAGGCATCAGGCTAGAGAAGTCAGTTCGCAACACGCTTCCCAGGAGAACTTTATGCATGACTTTCTGATCGCCGTGGCCTTTATCGCAATTGTGGTGACCCCCGCTATTTTGGCCAGCCGGTCTCACCGCAAAGAAGAAAAAGCATAGCTTTCTCCTTCTGCGAGACACTTTTGGGGAACCAAAAGGTGCATTGGCAAGATGTGACCACCCTCGCGGAATTTCCTGTCTTTTAAGCCGATAGCCGCTAAAGTCTCCCCTAAGGAGACTTGGCCTATGCCGCACGGTTTACACGACTTCCTCATTGGCTTCGCGTTTGTCGTCATCGTGGTTTGCCCGGCCTTCGCCGCGCTCAACCCCTTGCGCGATAAACACCGCCTCTAGTACTACAGTTGTAGATAGAAGGCTGGCAGAGGAGAGCCTCGTTTCTGGTAGTGGTAGCGCAGAGCGTGAAATTGGTGTCTTCTTCGCCATTGGGACCAGCGCAGCAGATGCTCAACGCCGTGCCATCCGCGCCAGAGAAGGTGAGTGAGCAGGTGTCGCAGTTCTGGGACGCTGAGCGGCACCTGCCCGCCTGGAGTTTTTTTCTCCTCGTGCGCGTAGGATGGCCAGCACCGCAGCGGCCAACATGGCCAGAGTGATGTGTCGGTACCATCCTTGCCAGTGGCGGACCTCATAGTGATCCAGCCCGCACTCACCCTTGGCTGCTTGGAAGGCTTGCTCGATCTGCCAGCGTTGTCCAGCCACTCGCACAAGGGATTCCAGTGTGGCTTTGCGCGTGGGCGCGTAAAACCAATAGTAGGCATGCTCGGGTTGTTCTTCGATGCTGCGCCGGACCAGCAGCCCGTGGCTCCAACCATCCTCTTCCCAACCCCGGATCAGCGTCCAGTCGTACAACCGCTCGCCTTTGCTGCCCGAGCCTGCGGAAACCCGTTCCCAGGCCAGATTCGGCAAGCTCTGAGCAATCGTATCCACGCGCCGCTGTTGGTGATCGGGCCAGCGCATTCGTTGGTCTGAAGCGATGGCCAGCACATAGCCCAGCCGCCGCTCTTCCAACCACTGGCGCAGTTTGCTGTTGTTGCCATAGACCTCATCGGCAGCTACCCAGCTAAAAGCTGCGCCCGCTTTCAACGCACGCTCGATCATGCGCCGTGCCAACTCCGGCTTGGTGGCAAACTCCGTCTTTTCTGGAACTGCTGCTGCGCGGCGACGGTCGTGATCGGCGGCCCATTCTTCGGGAAGATACAACTCACGGTCAACCAGCGCCGCGCCCTTGTCGCTGGCATAGCAGAGAAACACGCCAACCTGGCTGTTCTCGATGCGCCCTGCCGTGCCGGTGTACTGGCGCTTGACTCCAACTGAATGCTCACCCTTTTTCAGAAAGCCGGTTTCATCGGCGATCAGCACCGCATCCGGACTGCTCAGCTCTTCCAGCACGTAATCGCGGAGTTGGTCCCGAGCCGCGTCGGCATCCCAACGCGCCCGGTCCAAAAGATGCTGCACGCGATAAGGAGACGCTTCGCCCATCCACTCAGCCAACTGCCAGCTGTTCTTTCGCTCACAGTGGCTCAGCAAACCTTGAAGATAGGCGAGACTACGCTCCCGTGCCTCTGAGCGTGCAAACAACCCTGCGATGCGGTCATGCGACCGCAACAACTCACGCTTCCAACCAGATATTTGCTTCTCCATCGCGCACGTCGGAGAATCACACTGAGCAAATTCAGAGTACCACTATCTACAACTGTAGTACTAGGAACTTGTTGAAAATATCCTGACCGCAGCGGATTGATTGAGTATTCTACCGCCCGCACGGATGAAGATGGTTTGCAACTCGGAATCCGCCGGATGTTATGCGGCTTTTGGAGACTATGGGGCGGAAGTTTCATGCCCTCCAGCAGCCATCAGGCACACTGCTCCCTGAGATTTGCTTGTTGTGCAATCAACTTCGGCAGCCTCATCAGGTTGTGCGCGGCGCAACTGAAGACGAAGAGCCAGTCCACTTTTGCCAGCCCGCGCAGCTTGACCTGCCGCATCTGACCAGTCTGCTTCAGCCAGCCGAAGCCCTTCTCGACCAGCCATCTCCGGCTCAGGCTGATGGCATAACCAGACTGTCGCGTCGTTCTTCGATCAAGGTTGCTTCTGCGTCCGCTCTCGTTCCGCGTGATGTGGGGTGTCACGTTCAGTTCGCGTACAGTCTGAACGAAATCCTTCGTGTCGTAAGCCTTGTCCGCGCCCAC